>X363_Desmarests_Spiny_Pocket_Mouse__coassemble_80_pt1 | contig 79731 bp, 59 predicted proteins | sample X363_Desmarests_Spiny_Pocket_Mouse__metabat2_low_PE_030 | metagenome-assembled genome bin X363_Desmarests_Spiny_Pocket_Mouse
TTGCCGATGGGCAAGTGGTAGACACCAAACAGATGATACTAACGAAGTAAGGGGAGGGTTAGTTATGAAACGCACATTTCTTTTATCGTGTGCATTGACATTATTATGTATTGCTCCACATACTGCAGCCGGAAATTTGAGTTTTCAGCATACGTTTGAAAATTCGTTTCTAACCATTGTTTCAGAAAATATAGACGGTATTTCTTATACCAAAGCAATATATAAAGATGCTATGCAAGGAGGTAATATTGGTGAGCCTTCTTACCCTATATGCCATTATAGTTACACTATACCTCAACGAGTACAAGTTCTAAATATGACGCACAAAGCGACACAAGGAAAAGCCACAGTACTACCTTACCATTTGATGCCTTTGCAAGATCCTATCCCCACAGGCTTAATGCCTATGCAACCACAAATGGTATACAGCAGTACTGCCTATACACAGGATGCGTATTTCCCGACAGACAATATAGTGCATTACACTGTTAGTTACGAAAGAGAAACAACGATTATTTCCTTTGACATTTCCCCAATACGCTATAATCCTCGCTCTAAACAACTCGTATTTTGTAGCAATGTTACCATTGACATCCAAACAGCACCAGTACCCACAGCAACGAGACAAAGCAGGACTACAACAAGTACCCCCAATCCATCAGCAACTACAAGCGAACTCCCCTACTATGAATATGTAATCGTTACGAGCAAAAAACTTATCCCTGCATTTGAAACTTTTACCAACTGGAAACGTGCTAAGGGATATAATGTAGGGATAGTTGACATTGCAGATATCTGTAATAACCAATCCATACGAGGTGATGAAAAATCCCAAATTTACGATGATGCTGGAAAACTGAGGCAATACTTAACCAATTCATACAATGCAGTGGGTACAAAGTATGTCTTATTGGGAGGAGATCACACCGTTGTTCCGATTCGTTATGGTACAGGTTTAAGGAACAACACCAAACCATCAGAACAAATTCCGACCGATACATATTTTGCCGATATTGATGGAGATTGGGAAGTTGATGGAGATGGACTATATGGAGAACCCAAAGACGATGCTGTTGATTTTGGAGCAGAGATGTATGTAGGCAGGCTATTATGCACATCTCCCGAAGACATTCACAATTGGACAAGAAAAGTGTTGCAATACGAAATCAACCCTGGTGAGGGAGACTACGCCTACCTAACAAGGGCATTATTTACAGAAGCAGACCAAATGCAGGATGATCGTCAAGCCGAAAGAATTGATGTTGCATGGAATTTCTTCAATAGCACCATTTTACGTGAACAACCCTCCACAAGAGATTCGTTTCCCACTGCACCCACAGGACAAGAAGTAATTGAACGTATCAATAATATACACTATGGATTGATGAGCAGTTTCAATCATGGAGGAGCAAACAGTTATGGCGTAGCAACACGTACACACAATGGTGCTGCATCTCCTGACACATTCATCGTAGATGGTATGCATAGAAGTGCCTATGTTGTTTCTGCATATGAGCAATATACACGTTGGAATGTCATACCAGAAAATAAAAATGGTTTTGATAATCTTACCAACACTTTATACCCAATGATAATGTATTCAACAAGTTGCACCAATATGCCTTTCGATGACTATGAATCGGATGGTTATGACAAGAACTTGGGAGCGATGTTTACTTGTGGAAGCACTGGAGGAGGACCTGCGTATTTAGGCAATACCCGTGCGGGTTACGTATATCCTTCATTCACTTTGTATCAGCAGTTTGTTCCGCTGGTTTTAGATGAAAATACGAATCATTTAGGGCAAGCGGAAGCATTGTCTCTTAATCGTATAAGTCATTACGACCATCAAGTGCCTTTTACCCATAATTTAGTAGGTTGTCCAGAAATGCCTATGTGGACAAGTATTCCACAGCAGTTCGATGCCTTATCAATTGAAACATTAGACAATGGCGTAAGCGTCCAAACAAACGAAGAGGCAAAAAATATTCGTATTTGTTTATCGGGCATAGTAAATGGAGAATTCAAGCAATGGGTCTATACCGATATTGCCAATGCGGAATTTAGAGAAATCCCTGATGAATACGTCATTGTGGTTACAAAACCCAATTACCTCCCCGCCATTATCCAATATCCTGACTGCAATTTACAAAACATTCAAATTGTTGAAAGCAGACATTATGATGCGTGCGAAAAGACACAGATTGGTAGCGATGTATCGTTTTTGAAGCCACAAGGTTCTGTGGTTATTCAGCAAGGTGGATATTTGGAAATTCAAGGAGGAGAGGTTACGATAAAAAATGGATTTGAAGTAAAGCAAGGGGGAGAATTATACATACATTAAAAATAAGTCATTATGAAAACAAGATACATATTATTGGCACTTGCCTTGATGGTTAGTACCATTCAAGTAGCCGCCGAGGGATATTTCAGCCAAGACCTCACATGGGAAAGTTATATGTTTGACATTCCTACGGGTCATTCCCGCGAACTTGAACCTATGTGGTCAGTTCCTTTTGCTTATCAGAAAGATAGCACGATTGACGGACATACGTATCAACTGTTTATGGTAGAGGGCTTACAACATTACTATTCAGGAGAATTAGATGAATTGACAGGTGCTGCTACGACTTATCAATCAGAATGTATCAGTCTTTCCCCATTGGATGGCGGAGAACCTTGCTATGGATCACCCTTTTTTATCTTTTACGGCAAGGAAGATATTTGGCATTTCGGCATCTTTGTGCGAGAGGAGAATAAACGGATTTATCTACGCAGATATGACATACATCAGACAAAAGATAATGTGATGGAGGAGGTGGGCGAAGAGGTATTGGTAACCGACTTTAATTTAGAGGTGGGCGACAGTTTACCCATCTGCATTCCTGATAATCCGCAGCCGTACTACTTAAAAGTAATCGAAACGGATTCTATAACGTTATACAATGGTAAAAGAGCGAAACGTATCTTTTACGACCATGCCTTACCTGACATTGAATATATAGGCTCGGCAGGTGGGTTGAATACCCTCCTCCCTGAATCTGGAAATATATTCAAGAACCAATCTTATCGGTACTTCGGAGGCGAATATGGCATAGATGATGCTTGGAAAACATATGTTGCAGGGGCAACATTCAAAGTGGGTAGCAAGTTAATCTATTCGAGTGCTGTGCATACTGCGTTGTGGTGTCATTATTACCGACCCGAGGGATGGCAACTGGCATGCGAAGAGGAAATACCTGCACCAGCGTTCAGCACTTGGATATATTTTGAAGACAAAGAAGGCTTGCGCGACTCTCTACTTGTGGGAATGGATACCACAGCATCGTTTGGACTGGATGAAGAATGGGAAACAGTAGTGTCCGACGATGAGATAGCGCAATGGAAAGACGAGACATTCAAGGCATACTTTAAGTTTTGGGATAGACACAGCGACATACCGCCGTATTTCACTCGGACTTGCATCGTTCCCCCATTGGACACATGCGAAATCATAGAACACGGTTATTTCGATATGTTATTCCCTGTGGATAGGTTACCAGTCACCATCACATGGGATAAAGAAGCCTTTGCTACCCCCAAACTGGATCATTCTATTATAACCGATTATGGTGCATTAGACTGCGTAGGAGAAGGTGATGAGGTATTAGAAACTATGTCCCAAACAGACCATATTACCGTACGCGGCTTTTCCGAAGAACGGATAGTAGAACATTACAAAGACGTGATAGACGGGCGTTTGATGCGACGCATCAAGATAGCATTTGGTAATCGGGTAAATAGATATGTGGCATATGAGTATTTCTCAGTGGAGTGCTGGAATATTTGGCATGCCATAGACGAAGTGCCTGCGGGTACAATACGGCTTGCGCCCAATCCTGCGAAAAACTATCTGCGAGTAGAAGGCGATGTGGCGGTAAAAGAAATCATCATCACGGATATGCAAGGGCAGGTACTGCGGCAGGCTGCCGACAAGCAGATTGATGTACGAGGGCTGGCAAGCGGCGCATATATTGCTCAGGTATGGCTGCAAGGCGGCACACAGAAAGCACAACTGTTTCTCAAAGAATAGGGAGGCATAAAGCGATTTGTGCAGCCAGATGTAGGCAGAGATGTCGGCACGATAGAAAAAAATGCTACAAAAATGTATCTCACTAAGTGCCTTATGAACAAGTAGTTGCGCGAACAGGCTTGTGCTCACAAGCATGGTTATAAAAAACTGTCGGCACAAAATGATACGTGTGCCGACAGTTTTTGCAGTATATATATAGACGCGTTCCACAGGGGAACAGTTGCTTAGTTGCGGGATAGGGCATACATCGCAAAGGCAGCACAGAGCAGTCCTGCAATCTGTATGGGATTGGGGATGACGTGGAGGATGATGAGCGAGAGCAGCACCGTTACCATAGGCGACAAACCCTCCATAGGCGACACCACCACAGCCTTGCCATAGCGGTAGGCATAGACCAAGGTCAATGCACCGATAGAGTTGAGTATCTGTATGCCGAATGACGACCAGAACGGCAGGGCAACGGCATCCTGTGCGAAGAACTCTGCTGCATCGGGCGACATCCAGTAGGCGATAGGCATCAGGAGGACAGCAGATAGTGCCATCCATACAAAGATCGACTCGGCATCCATACTGCTGTTGGCAAACTTCATAAAGAAACCCTGTACACCCCATGCGCATAGCACGAGCAACGCCAGTACAATCCACAGCCAGCCGCTCACGGGACTATCTGCGCCTCCTGTCTCCAACGAGAGCAGCAGTATAGCCGCCAATGCCACCACGATACCTGCTATCTGCCATTTGTTGGCTTTCTCTTTGAGGAATACCGCCGCCAAGGTGATGACAATGACCGGAGACATGGAGATGAAAGGATAGATGATGTAGGAAGGTCCTAATGTGAGTGCCTTGAAGAGGATAAGTTGTCCTCCTGCGCCCAACAACCCCACTGCGCAGCCCAAACCTACGGATTTCCAGTCGTGCAGCAGTTTGCCGCGGTTGATGACCAAAGCAACGATAGCGCAAGGTATCATCGACAGTGCCCACGCGATATACACCACGGTATCGGGAATGCCGTGTTGGATCTGATAGCCCGAGAATGCACCCCATATACCCCATGTGAGGACGGTAATGAGGATATACACTAACCAAAGTTTGTTTTTCATACTATTTTTGTCATTATTAAACTACTATCTGACTCGTTGATAGAATTAGAAATTAACCCATTGGTTGACTTAAAAACCTGTTTCTATCCTGTGCACCGTTATAGATAAACACGACAACTACAAAAGGTAAAAAAATATAATAATATGGGTAATACATCTCGCCCTTATTTGCCCTATTTCTTTATGACTTGTCCCCTACTTGTCGGCTACATGACCCGTAGATGACCCGTGAAGAATACTTGTGGCGTCTTAGTGGATAGCGGGAGATGATTTTTAATACTACTGCCTTTGCTTTTTACTTGTTTTAATACAATCAATGGGTAGTTGGTATCTGTGTTTTCGCCTATTCGTAATTCTGCGAACGAGTTATTTTATTTTTTCAAAATAGGGTAATCGGGATAAGGGTACGTCTATGGTGTAGGTCTTGCCGCCTTTGTAGCGTTTACCCTGCTCGTCTCGCCAAGTACCTTTCGGTAGGCGTACGGCGCGTTGCAGCGATTCGTCCACCACGGGGGCTACCAGATAGCGATCCCCGAGCATAAACTGGTCGTTGCAGGTGGCAAAACCTTGGTGGGGGAACATATACTCCATAGAGCGGACAATAGGCTCGCCTGTGCGTGCTGCATAGTGCGCACATTCCATGATGTAGGGAGCGAACTGTGTATGCAACAGGGCAGCCTGCCGCACGATATGCAGGTTGTCTTCCGACAGGATACGCCAGGGGGCTACGGAGAACTGCATCATAGGCATCAGGGCATGTATCTGCGCCGAGCGCACGATGAGCGGCTGGCAGAACGACGCGCTGTCGATGCCTAAGAACGATGTCCACTGCCCCCCTCCTATCATGTCGGGACAGGTATAGGCATAGCCGAGCAGTCCTGCGACAGTCATGCAGGGTATGAGCGACCGCACGGCTTGCCAACTGTAGTCCTTGTCGCCCAAACGCTGCACAAGCGGCTGTCCGCCCATATTCCATGCCGCACGGTATTCGTTGAACGGAAAGGCAAGTCCTATCTTGTTCCATGCTACGGTATGCTCCCAGGTGTTGAGCGGTAGGGAGGCATAGCAGTTGTTGTCGCCCGCGTCGAACTTGAAACCGTCGATGCCGTAGGTCTCCTGCATATTTTTTAGCAAGCCGATGAAATGGGCTGCCGCCTCGGGCTTCGTGAGGTCATAGCAAGCGGAATAGCCGTTCCACCACGGCAGTATGGCAGCGTTGCCGTCTGTGGTCTTCATCAGGTAGCCGCGTTGGAGCAATTCCCTGTATTCGGGCGAGTCGGGCGACACAAAGGGGCATATCCATAGCATCACGCGGAAGCCCAGCTGGTGCAACTCGTCCACCATGCCTTTCGGGTCGGGGAAATGCTCGGCTTTGAAGTCGAAATTGCCGTAGTAGCACTGCCAGTTGTCGTCTATCATCAGCACACCAGGGGGAAAGCCGTGGTCGATGATGTCGTGCGCATAGCGCAGAATATCCGCCTGCGTCTGGTTGTACATCAGTTCTATCCACGTGTTGTATTGCGGCATGGTGAAGAACAGCGTGTCGGGCAGTTGTCCCGTAGAGGGGAAATACCGTTGCTGCGCAGCGAGATAGGCGTCGCGTAGCGTGTTTCCTGCTTTGGCATAATGCAGCGGCTTGTCCGTGTGGATTACGCCGTTCTCTGCATAGAAAGTAAACGCGCTGTCCGACCATGCGTACTGCCCGTCGGAGGAGAGGAAGAGCGGGGTGAGTTGGTTGTTCTCGTCTTGCGTGCGGAGGTTGAAAGGCGACTGCTCGGTATAGGGCTGGTGCATGCCCAAGCCCACCGACGCGCCCCACCAATAAACAGGCTCTTGTGCATACATGGCAAACCAAGATACGCACAAGAGGAGGTATGATACAAATAGTCTTTTCATCGCTTTGTTGCAAGTTGTCTCTATGGCAAGGTGATGGTCATCAGGTAGTTGTAGCCCGTCTCTGCCTCCCACATATCCTTGTTGGCAAGGCGGATGGAGAAATCGGGATTGCTGTGGAGGTTAGGCATGGGGTCAGGCAGGTTGAGATACACTTTGTAGTCGCCCGTCATCTCGCTGTCAAGGCGTGCGTGGAGAGTGGTCACGATGGTGTCGCCGCCCTGCCAGTAGCGCGGGTCTATCTCTTGCTTGTAGATAGCGGCTTTCGTGTTATCCTCGGCAGACACAAGCACCATCTCTACATCGCGTGGGTTGATAGGTGCGGCAAAGCCCACATTGCGCAAGGTCAGCACTACGGAGAACAGTTCGCCTGCTTTGGGGGATTGGGTGGGGTATGCCTTGTCCAATACCAAGCGATAGCCTAAGCGTTGCTTTATCTCGTTCATATGCCCCGAGGAAATCCACGAGTTGAGTACCCCCGAGTGGTAACTGCGGTTGATGTATGTCCAGTGGTATTTGGTCATCTCTTTGATGGCGTTCTCGCCAGTTGAGAAATAGCACTCACCGCAGGTCTCGCCGCCCATGAACGTATATTTCGTGTCTTCTGCCCAGAACGTTTTTTCTTCGGGGGCGAAGTACGTACCTACGTCATTGGCTGAGGCTACGAAGCAGTCGTTGTGTCCGCAAAGTCGTGCTTTGGCGGTGTTTTGATAGGCTTCTGCTTCGCTGAGCGGTGTTACTTCCTGTCCTTTATGTTTCAGGTAGCGCATCTTGTAGCCAGGGGTGCGCAGTGCCAGTTGACGCTCTTCGGGTAGCACCTCCAAGAGGTGGTCTACCAGTTCCCAGCGTAGCACGAAATCTTCGTCTTTGCTGGGGTTGAAGGGAAAGGTGGAGGTGTAGTACCACTCTCCCCACGAGCCGATAAACCCCGCTTGCATACAGAGGATGACGTCTTTGTACTCCTCCAAGTAGGGGGCTATCTGGTCTATGTGTTTTGCCATCCATTCGGGCGTTGCGTCCCATGGTTGCGCCGATTTCTTGTCGCTGGATTTATACGAGAAACGTACTACGGCTTTTGCACCCCCCTCGCGCAAGGCTTCCATATTGCGTGCCAGGCGGTCGAGAAATTCGGGGGCGATGTCGCTCTCCATATAGTCGGTCAGGTAATAGGAATGGAGGTATAAGGTCAGGTTATCTACCTTGCGGTTGGTCGCAATAATCGCGGGTTGCGCCACTTTGTTCAGTGCGCCCGATTCGTAATATACTTGCTCCAGGAACCCTCGTTCGGGGTTAGGGAAAAGGTCTTTCGACTCCGTGTAGTACAGGGTTCCTTCCGGGTCTTTTACCTGTGTCGGTGTTTCGGTATTGCAACCTGTCAGCACGGTGGCTGCCAAGCCAAGTGCCATCCAATATCGTTTCGTTCTTTGCATAGTCTGAGGCAATGAGAGAGAAATCTCTGTTTGTCGGGTGATAAAACAACGGTATAGGGACGGGCGGCGCTTTTTGACCGCCCTCCCTATACTTCCAATCAACACATTCAACTTAGTTTATAATTTGTATTTTCTTACTCCTCGTAATATACTTTTACGGACATTGTATTCGCTTTCACTACTGCGCCGAGTTCATCGTCGTCAGCGTTTGGCAAAACACCCACAGATGTCCAGTTTTGTTGAATGTCGAAGCCAATGGTAAACTCAGTTTCGTTGAATGACATAGGAATCAACTCACGCATCAGTTGGATTTCGCATTTGCCGCCTACTACTTGGCTGTTGCCGATAGGCAACTGACCTTCTCCTACGAGGGCACCCCAGTAGTCCTCAGAACCGTGTTCTGTGGCTGGGTCTGTCCACAACCAACCTTCGCCACCAGGCTCGCCCCACCATTTGAATACGGCAGGATTGTAGGGGTGTGGCTGACCTTCGGAGAAGAATACCGATTCGAGCAATACCTCAGTGCAAGCATCTGCAAACTCATCTGCATAGCCGCCCGTAGCAGGGTCGTTGTCGGCATTGATATACACGTGGAACGAAGGCCAAGCCAAGTCCGTTACCACCTCGGGGTTCCATTCAACGAGCAGGTTCAGGTATTGCTCGTCAGCAAAAACCTTCACGCTCTTCAAACCGTTCATAGATGCCTTGGGAGCGCATACTGTTTCGAATACATAGGCAGCAGGAAGTGCATCCCAATCTGCCAATGTACCGTCGGTAACGTCGATTTTGGATACGAATGCAGGTTCATCATCATCCCCCTTATCATTCGGTTTTTGCGGTTCATCTTTCTCGCATGCAACAAATGCCAATGTTGCGAAGCACATAAGTGCTAATTGAAACTTTTTCATAATACCTTAATTTTAAATGGTTAGTAGTTATATGTTGATTGTTTGTTGTTTAATACGTAGGATTCTGTTGGATACCGCTCACTGTCCATTCCGAGTTGGGGATAGGATATTGTATCTTCGGGTTGGTATAGTCCACGATAGCCCAAGGCTGTGCACCAGGGAAACGGCGATCCATTTTCAAGTTGTTGCGATAGACGTCAAACATGCGGTGTCCCTCGAATGCCAACTCCAAGCGGCGTTCGTCCAATACTACGGACAGCGCATCGCTATATCCGTGCATATTGTCGCTGCTGAACAGTCCTTCTGCGGGAATGCCTGCACGTGTGCGCAATACGTTCACGTCTTTGAGCGCGTTGTCCGTCTGGTTGAGATGCGCGTATGCCTCGGCACGGTTGAGTATCACCTCACCCCAGCGCAGGAACACGGGCGAAGAAAGGGTGGGTACGCCGTCTTGGTAACCGAACTTGGTCACGTAGTACATAGGGTGGTTGTAGCGCATTGCCATCGGTGCATGCACGCGTGCCAAACAGTCCTCTCCCTTGTAATTCACGTGGTATTCGTAGTATTCGCCTTGTACCGTACGTTTCTCTACGGTAAAGGTCTGTCCGCCATCCACGAAGGTGAAATTCTCACCGTCCTCCGTTGCTTTGAAAATCAGGTTCATACGACCCGACTCATCGCTGGGCGTCTCTGGGTCGGGGAAATAGACGTTGTAGCCAGATAGGGCGGGGTCGGGATACTGTGGCTTGATAAACGCGGTGTAGCGTACATCCATCGGGTAACGCTCATAGAGATAGAGTAGCGGGGTAGAAGGATAGATTTCGCCCCAGCCACCACCATCGGCGTTGTACATCGACCCTGCGGACGACTGTCCTTTGTCGTCGGTGGTCTCGTGCGCGATGCAGAAGAGGGTCTCCTCCGAGGTCTTTGCATTGGCAAAATAGTTGGCAAAGTCAGCCTCCAGTTTGCTTTCGGGGGCAGCACCGCCCAGCATCTCGTTCACGGTGTTGATACACTCTTGGTTCATGCCCATATAGAGATATACGCGCGAGAGCAGACCGAGTGCGGCATCGTGGCTGGGATAACCTTTGTTTCCGCGCGAATTGCCCATCAACCCTGCGGCTTTTAACAGGTCTTTTGCAATCTGGTCATACACATTACCCACGCTTTCGCGCTTGATGTCGCTGCTGCCTGCCGTCAATTGGAGGGGCACACCCAGGTTGTCGCGACCTTGGCTGTATGGCTTTGCGTAGAGCGTTACCATGTGTAGGTGCATCAAAGCGCGCATGAAATAGGCTTCGCCCAAGAGTTGGTCAGACTCGGAAGACTCGCCTTCTTTGGCTGTTTCGATGACGGTATTGCTCATATAGATTACTTTGTATGCCAACATCCACAGTGTGCCTACGTTTTTCAGGTTGTCGGTCATCATATAAGCCATTGCCTGATACAGGGGGTCTTCCGTCTTGCTCGATAGGCAGCAGTTGTCGGCGGGGAACTCGGCGAGTTGGGTATAGTGGCGCACATAGGTGTTGCCGCTGGCATAACCCAAATACTCCACTTCGTCTTTCAGTAGCGCATAGCAACCGTCCATGATATATTCTGCGCCCGCAGGGTCTTGAAGCAGTACATCCGAGTTCAACTCATCGGAAGGGAAATAGTCGAGACTGCAACTGCTTAGGCTGATGCCTGCCAAGAGTATGCTTGCCAAAAGCGTTTCTATTTTATGTATTCGTTTCATAGTAATTGATGTGTTAAAATGTGAATCTACAATTAGAAACATATCTCAATGCCTCCTTGGAAAGTGCGACCTACGGGGTAGTTGTCGGTGTACATACCTGCGAGGTTATATACGGAGGTACTCATCGTGATTTCGGGGTCCATACCCGAGAACTTGGTGGCTGTCCATAGGTTGTCCGTTGAGAAATAGATGCGGCAGCGTGTCATGTGCGCTTTCTTTATCAACTCGGTCGGGAAATCGTATCCTACGGTCAGGTTCTTGATACGGAAGTACGAGCCGTCTTCCAAGTAGCGTGAACTGATGGCGTTGGCGTTTTTGTTACCATTGAGCGTTGCTTTGGGGTGGGTAGCCTCATCGCCCTTTTTCTCCCAGCGGCTCCAGCCCAATTTCGAGTTCTCCAAAGAGAGTTGGTTGTAGCCTACATACGCACCGTCGGCATCGTTGGAGATACGGGTATAGTTGAATATCTTGTTGCCGTAGGTGAAGTTGGTGTTGATGCTCAGGAAGATGCCGTTCCAACTCAGTTGGGTGTTCAGACCGCCCGAGAACAGCGGCGTGGCCTTGCCGACAACACGTGCGTTGGTAGCGTTGTAGTCATTGGTGGTGGTGCGGTTGCCTGCTTCGTCCAATACATACTGTCCGTCCGCGTCTACCATATACCATAGCGGGTCGCCATTGTTAGCATCCACGCCTGCCCATTCTTTCATATACCAGGAGTAGATGTCTTGTCCTTCTTTCACCTGCTGGCTCACCGAACTGGCTGTTTGCAGGAACGCCCCATTTGGCGTCTTGGTCACGCGGTTGCGGTTGAAGCCGATGTTGAAGCCGATGTCCCATGCCCATTTCCCGATGCGGAGGGCTTGTGCGTCGATACGGTATTCGATACCTTGGTTGCGCACCGAGCCTGCGTTCTCCGTGCGCTCAAAGAAACCCGTGGAGGGAGCGATAGGCACGTTCAGCAGCAGTCCCGTGTTGTCGGTGTTGTAGAGGTCGATAGACATATCTACGCGGTCGATAAATGCCAGGTCGATACCCACTGCCGCCATATTTGCTGTCTCCCAGTGCAGTTCGGGATTAGCCAAGCGCGATGGCGTGGCTCCCACCTTGTTTTGGTAGAGCACGTTCAGCGCGTAGGTAGCGAGGTATTTGTAGGAAGGGATGTTGTTGTTACCCGTGACACCGTACGATGCGCGGAGTTTGAAGAAACTTACCACATCCTGGTCTTTCATAAAGTCCTCGTTGGAAATCAGCCACGAAGCCGCTACCGATGGGAAGTAGCCCACACGGTGGTTCGGTGCGAATATACTGCTTGCCTCCGCGCGGAACGTAGCGGTTACGAAGTAGCGTTTTGCATAGTCGTACTGTGCTTGCAGGAATGCCGCCCAGCCTGCACCAGGTATCTCGTACCCGCCTACGGAATACGGTGTGGTGGAGTTCAGTGCGTCCACGCCGTTCGGCATACCTGTACCTGCGGCAGAGGTGTACTCCGATTTCCACGTGCTGTACTCATAGCCCAACATACCGCTCAGGCTATGTGCGCCCCACTGTCCGTTGGCTTTGAGGATGTTGATCGTGCCGAAACTCTTGCTCAGCCCGATGGTGTTGCCCAAGTAGCCCGAAGCGAACTCCGAGTCGAAAGCGCGAGGGTCGCGGTATTCGGTAGATTTGTAGTGTCCTGCGCTGAATGTGTTGGTCGTCGTGAAGTGCAACCAATCCGTGAAATGCACGTTCAGTTGCAGCATGCCGCTGAAATCGAAATTGTTCGAGCGGTTGTAGTTTTTCTGTGCGGTGTGGAGGGAGTTCCATTTGCTCTGCGACCACCATTTCGCACCGTTGTCTGAACGGGTGTTACCGTTCACGAATACGTAGTTGCCAGTCGAGTTGCCCTCTGCGTCCAACTCATACGGGTTGTCCCACGGCATTTTCTTGAATGCGTCATCGAGCATAGTCCACGATGCAGCGTAGTTCACAGTGGATTGGGTGAAGTTCATCTTCACCTTCATATCCAGCCATTTGGTCAGTTCGGCATTCATGTTGAAATTGCCGCTTACGCGTTGCATGCCTGTGCCCACGAGTGTACCTTCTTCGCCAAAATAGTTCAATCCCGCGTAATAGCCCACCTTTTCCGAACCGCCTTTCACGGAGACGTAATAGTCTTGTATCACGCCTGTATGGAAGAACTCATCTTGCCAGTTGTAGTCTTGCTCCAAGAGCGACTTGGGATACTGGCTGTTGAACACGGCTTTTGAATAGAGTTTCTTGTGGAAGTTGTACAGTTCGTTTGAGTTCATCATCTTGTAGTTGCCGAATAGGGCTTGTTTCGCACCTGCGGTCGCGCGGATGTCCACGCTCAGTTTGTCGTTCTTCTTGCCCGACTTGGTGGTCACTACGATGACACCGCCTGCCGCTGCTGCACCATAGATACCCGTTGCACCCGCATCTTTCAATACGGAGATGCTCTCCACATCCTGCGGGTTGAACGATGCGCCCATCACGCCGTCCACCACATACACAGGGGCACTGGATGCTGTGATAGAACCTGTACCGCGGATGTGTATCTCCGCTGCCTCACCAGGCTGACCGCCAGCGTTGGTCACCTGCACACCTGCCACCTTACCTTGCAGCATGTTTCCCACGTCTGCGGAGGTAACGTCCGTGAGTGCTTCGCCCGAGACGGTTACTACTGCGCTGGAAAGTTCGGCTTTCTTCATCGAAGAGTAGCCGAGTGATACTACCTCGTCCATCATGATGGCATCCGTTTCCAGGATGACATTGAGGACGGTACTTGCTTTTTTGGTTACGGTCTTGTAACCCACGAACGAGAATTGCAATTCGGCGTTGGGTGCCACCTCTATCGCATACTTACCATCTATATCGCTGATGGTACCTTGCGTGCTGCCTGCGACTACAATGCTCACACCGGGCAGCGGCTCCCCATCCTCTGCGGATGTCACCGTACCCGTTACGGTCATCTGTGCCATAGCGGAGGATATGCTCAGCAGCAGGCTCATACAAATCACATAGAATGCTTTCATCTGTATTGATTGTTTTTGTAGGGTTAATAAATTCGTTGTCATTTCTCTCGTACACAGAGCAGATAATTGCCTTTGAATGAAGCGTTCAGGATGGGTTTATTGCCTTCCACTTCAAAGGTCTTTGGTGCGTCGTCGGTATAGGTTATGGCAATATAGGTCTTGTCTTTGTCCAATCCGCGGAGAGTGATTTCTCCGTGGTATTCATCTGCATAGAAGGCGTAATACAAGTGGCTGTTTTGGCGTATTACGTGCCCTTCGGGATAGTCGTACCCCCATGTGTAAAGGTTGAGATATTCGCCTCGCGCCAGATCGTGTTCTTTGTAGATTTTCATCCAGTGGCGAATGAGTTGCTCTTTCTCAGGGGTAAGCAGGAACGAGGTTTTCACATAGGGGTTATCCTTTGGGTAGGTGAACTTCGTGCCGATTACGCAGCCTGTTCCTATCTGTGAGGCAAAGTCGCAACCTCCGTCCGTCAGTTCCACATGGTCGCCGTAGTATGCCATCTGTGGTGCAAGGGCAGCGTAGGCTTTGCGTTTCATGCGCACTTGGCGCGATGAGGTGGGGTCGGACGCTACGGCTTGGTTGAAATAGGGCAGCAGGTAGTAGTTGATCGCGCAGCCGCAGGGGCATATCTGCACCACGCTGTGCGGGTTCATCTCGCGTGCCTGCTTGTATATGGCTTCAAAATACTGTGGCAACTGCTCTACGGCTTGGTGTGGATAGTCCAGTTCCGATGCATCGTTATAGTCGGGCATACAGCAGTTGAGGTGTTGTCCGTCTATCTTCAAGCCGTCAAACCCCCACGTACCCAAGAACTTGTTGAGTAGCGCACGTGTATGTGCCGCCGTCTTTGGGTTCACAGGCGAGAGGTAGTAGCTGTCCCACCATGTGATGTACTCGGGTGTGTATTCTTTGGTTACGAGCATCATCTCTGGACTTTCTTTCAGTAGTTCCGATGTTGGGTCTGCCGCCAAGGGTGCCCACCATAGTTTTGCCAGCATACCGCGTTGGTGGATAGCGTCCGTCATGCGACGCATATCCTTGTCGCCATTTGGGAAACGTTTGTTGGTATCCCAGTCGCCTTCGGCTATCTGGTATCCGTCATCCACGTCCACCCAGCGGAAGCCCAGTTCTTTCACCTTGTCGAGCGTACCGATTACCTCGTCTATGGTAAACTGACGCTCGTATCCCCATGCGCACCATACGGGTTCAAAAGCCTCATCTTCGGAGGGTATGGCGGGTATGCCACAGTCTTGGTGCATCACCTCGGAGAAAGTGCGCAGGGTGGTGAAGAAGTCGCCTGTATGGGTATAGCGGAATGCTGTGAATGTATGCAAGGTGTCGCCTTGTTGCAAGGTAACAGGCTCTTCGTAATCATAGCGCAGAGCCATGGAGATATTCTTGTCGTAGCGTTTCCATTCGATAGGCATTGAGATGGTTTGTAGTACAGGCTCCAACAGGCCTATTGCCACGCCACCATCGGCTTGCCACAGGTCTATCAGCGGGATGCCGCCTCCGTAATCCGAGTTGTTCATACCCAAGTAGTTCTCTTTGCGGAAACCTTCTTGTATGGGTAGCACCCAATCCAAGCGGGCAGAGGTCGAGGTCGGTTGCAGTGTCCATACAATGCTGTCCGTTGCCTCCACTGTGGTGCGGCACATCTCATAGGCACGCACGGTGATAGGCTTACCGTGGTTGACATAATAGGTCTCTATGCGTTCCAGTCCAGGGTAACCTTCCACGGCGGCGCGCACTTGGTGTTTCTCTACGTGTACGCCGTTTGCCTTATAGGGGAATTGCGTCATCGTAGCCGCATCACACTCCAACAGGTCGCTCGCTGTCCCTTGGGACGACGAGCAACCTTGAAGAAGTGCTACCAAACCAATCACTACTAACCAACTAACTAACTTTATTTTCATAATGATCTTTGGGTTCTTTATTGTTAGGTTAATTTATAGAACATTCCTTTTATCGGTTGGTTGAATTAAAATAGGCACAATTAGAAGATAAACATTAAAATTTCTTACCATTCTCTTCCGACTTCTTCCCGAGTACCTATAACATTGCTCATTGTTCCACGAGCGGTCAGGTAGCGGTCACCTTGCGGTCAGGTCGGGGTCAGGTAGTGGAGTGTTCCACGCTATATCATGCCGATTTTGTTATTGTTTTTTATACTTTGTGCTTATAGAACATGATGTATCATAATAGATAGAATAAAAACAATTTTCATTCAACCAACGGGTACCTTTAACCCAAACTGGTTATTAGATTTCGCAGTGCTTTGGTCATTGTTTTTGTGCAGGTTTGGCTTCTCTTTCGATGGAGCGTAGCAGGCTACGCGACTGAGAAAAGGAGCAAAAGATGCCAAAAAGAAACCCAAAGCAGTGAAAAGTAAAAACAAATAGTACAGAGATGTACTCTTTACGATCTAATGACCATTTTGGGTTTAATAACGGAGTATTTTCTCTGCGTTCTGATAGTACAGTTTTTTCAGCACGCTATCGGGCAGATACATCCCGCTCAATGCCCAATGATAATTAAACTCTGGGATATAGAAGTGCTCATCCTCTGTCTCATACACGCGGAATATATTGCGGTACATATCTGCCGACATACCGTTGTCTGTACCGAACAGGATACGGTCTTGGTATTTGAGCAGGAACGCGCGTGTCGCACGTGGCGTCTGTGCGGCTTCTGCCACGCGTGCTGCGATGTCGATGTAGAGATTCGGATATTTGTCAAGCAATGCGCCGAGGCGGGGCAGGTCTTGGTTCATATTGAGGTAGTGGCATGCGATGAATGTCGTGTTTGGGTTTTCGCGTACGGCGTTCTCAAACGATGCCATCAGTCCGTCGTAGTCCAAGCATGTCTCTGCCGAGGTATCCACGTGCCATACTGCGCCATTGGGCAGACCGTCGTTGCTACCGTCTTGGGGCAGGTACATCCAGTAAGGTTCTGCCACGTGGATGGAAATCGGCATATTCAGTTCGCCGCAGCGTTTCAATACGGGTTGCAGGCGTGGGTCGTCCAAATGGATGCCCCGTCCTTCTGTGGGGCGTGCGTATAGGTCGCCTTCGCCCTTGTCCCCCATCTCTCCTACGCCCACTGCGCCTAAGGCATGGCAATGTTCTAAGTAGGCGATGGCCTCCTCTGCGGAGCCATCTTGAAGTATCTGTGTGTAGTCGAAGCAGCACCAGAAGCGGAACTTGTCAGGGTACGCACTATATCGTGCCACCACTTCCTCAAACGGTGCGCCTATCCACGAGCAGTGCATCACATGCGTCTCGCGGATGTTGCATGCCTCCATGGTCTTCACCCATTCTGCCACTTCTTCGGGCGAAGAGGCGTAGTCATGCGAGTGCATGTCTATCACGCTGTACCGTGCTTTTTCCACGTAAGTCTGTGGAATGTTGTTCACGTTCTCAGGGTGAAAGTCGCGCAGGAGTAGGGTGTCCATCACGCCCACCTCTGCTTGCGTATTACTTTGTTTAGGCTGGCAGGCAACCAGTGCGATGCCTATCAGGCTCAGCCATACGATATTGTGTTTCATATTCTTATTGATTGTTATGCATTAGTTCTTTTGCTGTTTTCTCCACGTGTTCGCGCGATACGAAAGCGGCGGTGCCGCCTGCTGCCGTGGTGTTCACCGCACCCGTGATATTGCCGAACTGCTGGCATTCCTCTGCCGTCTTGCCTGCCACATACTCGGTGATGAAGCCCGCGTCAAACGAGTCGCCTGCGCCTATCGCGTCCACCACGTGGCGGTTGAGCAATGCCGTTTGCGCACGCCGTTTCCCGTCTTTGGTAAGCAGTAGCGAGCCTTTGCTGCCCTGCTTTACAACGGTGGTGTGCATATAGGGCTGTATGCAGGCGATAGCGTCCTCCAAGTTGTCCGTATGCGTCAGGGCGCATAGTTCCTTCTCGTTGGGCATGAATACGCTGATAAGCGGTAGCACCTCGCGGTAGTCGATGTCCCACTGCTCTGTGGGATCCCATTGGGTGTCAAGGGAGGTCGTCACGCCGTTCTCTGCACAGGCTTTGAGTATGGTCATCAGGTCGTTCTTCAAGCCGCTCTGCATAAAGATAGACGAGATATGCACGTGCTTGGTCTCTTTTAGCATATCGGGATGGATGTCCGCCCAGCGTAGCATATCCATCGCCCCTTGGTAGGTCACGTTCGCGCGGTCTTCTTCGTAGTTCAGACATATCGTTGCCCCTGTGGCATGCTCGCTGCTGCGAATGAGGTAGCGGGTATCCACGTGTTTGGCTTGCAGGCTTTGCTCCACGAGGTCGCCGAACACGTCCTTGCCTATCATACCGCAGAATGCCACTTTCGCGCCCAAGGATGCGGCGTTGGCAGCAAAGATAGCGGTCGAAGAACCCAATGTCAGGGTCATCTGATGGGCAAACTTCTCTTTTCCGACCTCAGGAAACCCCGCGATTTGATTGAGTATCAAATCTACGTTCAGTTCTCCCAAAGCGATTATATCAAAGGTTTTCATAATAGGTCATTCAGGTCTATGAGGTTAAATGCACGGTAGTACTTGTCCATGTTATGCTCTATGCGCATCAGTACCACCTCTTCTGCGTTGATACCCACGTATTGCAGGTTATCATAGAGTTGCTGCCGTGCTACCAAGGCTTCTGGTGTCTGCCATATATAGCGACAACCTGTCTTCACGAGCCACAACTGACGTTCCTTGGAGATTTCGCCGAGGTCTTTGCCTACCTCATCGCCGTGTAGCCATTTCTTCCAGCGTCCCGACTCATATACTTTCTGCCACAGCACGGCGGTGATACGGCTCCGTTGTGGAATGCGCCCTGCCTCATATTGTTTTGTCTCTTCTTCTTCCAATTCGGCGAGTGCGTCATATTCGTTCATCGTGAACTCTGGCCCTACGTTCGCGGCACCCATGCCCGACAGGGGATACGCCTCGGGGTTGCTCACGTCGTCGGTATAATGTCCTTTGATGTAACTGCCATAGGGACGCACTTTGGCTGTCAGGTCTTTGGCTACCTCGGGGTCGAAAGTCGTGGTGTGCAGGTCAGTACCCACCTTGCCTACGATGAAGCAAGGCCATACATCGCCCAGTCCCACAGCCGCCAGCCCTTCTTTCAGGTCGTGCAGGAAGGTGTCGAAGGTCGTTGGGTCTGCCAGCCCGCCGTGCACTTCCTCCGTGCCCACCTCGTAGGAGATAGGTGCTATGTTGTGTGCCTTGCGGAAAGTCTCGGCGTGGTGTATCAGTTCCACGGTGCGTTTTGCTACCACATGGATGTCTATTATCTCGCCTTTGGGCAGGAATATATCCACTGTGGGGTCTACGTGTATCAGGTCATAGCCTGCCAGGAGGGCTGCCTCGTAGGATTTCTTCACTCCTTCCATCGCGCGCTCGGTATCCCAACGTTCCTGCGTCTGCTTGTCTTTGAGCCACGGACCGCCATGGTCTATTGCCACGATGTACGGACCCGTGTAATGCACTGCCTCTGCTTCGCGACGCAGTATCTTGGTGAACTCGCTCTGGGTCATACCTGTGTAGCCGCCGTCGCAGTCCACCTGGTTCAGTGTGGTCGCGAAGTAAATCGGGGCGTTGTTACGCTTTGCTGCGCGAAACGATGCTTTTATTACGGAGAGTGAGTTGGGGCATGCTGCAAATAGGGTGCGGCTGATGCCTGTTTCCGCTTTCAGTTCCTCCATTCTGCGGAGTATGTCTTCTGTCTTTGCCATAGTTATACAGTTTTTGTTAGGTTTATTCGTATATTTTCACGCCTTCTACCACGCGGTGGATGTTACCTGATACGGAAGGGCTGTCAGGACAAAGCCCGCGTTGGATAGAGGTGTAGAAGCCAAGCAGTTGTCCTACAAGCACGTAGGGCAGTATGCCATAGATACCGGTCTTTTCGCTGCCGTGCGGCATCACCACTTGCAGGTCTTCCTGCACCTTGTTCATCTCTACGCGTTTGCCTGCGGTTACCACCACCTGGGCTATCACTTGGTTGTTGCCGTTTATCTGTTCCACCAAGTCGCGCTCGTAGCGTTGCACGCTTTCGTCTTCCGACATTAGATATACCAGTATCGTCTGGCGGTTTACTACTGCTTTTGGGCCATGTCGGAAGCCCAGGAAACTGTCGAATTTGCATACCACGCCGCCATCGGTCAGTTCTTGCAGTTTCAGGTGGCATTCTTCGGCTATTCCTTTCAGCGCACCGCTACCTAAGAATACGCCGCGTTCAAACTGATGACAAGCAATGGCTTGCAAGGCTGCCGCATATTGGTTGAGAACCGCTTGTGCGTTGAGGGCAATGGCTTCCACTTTGCTGCGCTCTTCTTCTATATGCGTTATCTGGCTCAGCATCAGACAGGTGAGTAGCATAGTGGAGAAACTGCTCGTCATGGCCAGGCTCTTGTCGTCCGTTTCTTCGGGCAACAGGAGGGTTAGGATGTTCTCGCCCTTGCCCGTTTTTGCCAGATGCCCTTCGGCATTGCAGGTGATATATATATGTGCCACTTGCGAGCAGATGGTGTTGGCTATGTTCACGGCTGCCACGCTTTCTGGGCTGTTTCCCGAGCGGGCAAAACTAATCAGCAACAATGGGCGGTCGCTACGTAGATATTGTCTTCCGTTGGTCACGATGTCAGTGGTTGCCACAGCGCGGACATTCCCCCAGATGCCGCGTAGTACAGGAGCAATCGCATCGCCGATAAAGGCGGAAGTACCCGCGCCTGTCAGCACTATTTCGGTGTCAGCAGTTAGGTAACGCTGCATAAATTCTACGGTTTTTTCTTTCTGCTCCACCAATAGGCCATACGCTTTTAGCCATGCGTTCGGCTGTTGAAAAATCTCTTTTTCTGTAAACGTTTCCATGTGTTCTCTCGAATTTTTTTGCAAAAGTACAATATTTCGCATCAAAATATCTTCGAAAAAACATGTTATTCGGTATGTGTTATTGTATGTGTTTATATAGTATTGATAATCAACATAATATAAATGGGGGGGGGTAATTTTTCGCTTTCGAAACCTTTCGAAAGTAAAAAGTAATGCGGTATGGTGGTTATATCGTTTTTTTTTCGTACCTTTGCACCGTTGAATTATATATGGCAGTACTAATATGGATGAATTACAAACAGGCGGCAAACTGACCGCGAAAGAGCGCAGGGCGCTCATTTTGAAGATGGTAAACAACTCTGACGAGATACTGGTGGAAGACTTGAGCAAGACGTTCCATACCACTACGGTAACCATACGGAAGGATCTTACGATTTTGCAGAAGTGCAATCTTCTGATTCGAACCAGAGGTGGAGCGATGCGAAAGCCCGTGGATAATCAGAATGAAGATAATCCATTGGCACGAAAGAGGATGTTCAATTTCCGTGAGAAAGAGAAGATAGGACAGGAGGCGGCAAGACTCATTGCCAATGGCGACCATATCATGTTGGATTCGGGTACTACAACCTTGGAGATTGCGAAGAATTTGCAGCAGTTTACGAACCTTACCATACTCACCAACTCTATCAATATCGCAGAAGTATGCTTGAAATACAATCGTTTTACCGTCATTGTATTAGGTGGGCATCTGCGCACCAACAGCCATTCCACTATCGGTCCGCTTGCGCTCAATACCTTGAGCCATTTCTGCAAATATAAGTTGTTTCTTGGGGTGGACTCGTTCTCTATGGAGTCAGGCGTGTCCACGCCGAGTATAGAGGAGGCTATGCTCAACCAAGCCATGATTGCGCAAGCCAGTGAGACTATTGCGGTGTTCGATTCGTCCAAGTGCAACAAGCGCAGTTTCTGCCATATTGCCGATGTCAATCAGATTGATACCATCGTTTCGGATAAGTGTATACCTCAGAATGTAGCGACACAACTCAAAGCAAAGTCCATCCGCCTTTTGTTGGTGTGAATGTGTGTCCGTGTAGATGTATTTAGCCGACAACTAGCAGAGAAGCAGCCGACAAGTAGCCGACAAGTCGCCGACAAGTAGCGGACAAGTAGCCGACAAGTCCGTGCAACTTGTCAATTTCGATACCCTAAAATGCTGTGCTGCTTGTGCAAGGTAGGTGTTGCGCCTCTTGTGTGTTAAGCAGCGTGGTCTTCTGTTGCATCTTTTCTTGCGGTCGGCATGGAAGGCAAAGAAAGACTATAAGTTATAGAAGGAAATAAGAAGAAAGTAGGATTACCTTTTCTCGCCCAATCGTTGCAGGTGGCATAGCATTAGCGAGCCGTCTTCACGCCTCAGGTGCATACCGTTTCCTTCGCAGAAAGAGAAGGCTTTGCAGTCTTTACACGGTGCGCTTTCTTTCATCCACGAGCGGTCGCGATAGGGTTTGAACCCGTTTTCCCATACCTCCCAAAACGCATCCTTGTAGATATTGCCTTGGTAGTACTTGCCGCGAATGCTGGTGCAAGCGGATATGCTGCCGTCTATCAGGATGGAGGCGATGGATATGCCTGCGGCGCAGTGGTACAGATAGTCGCGCACCTTGCCTTCGTACTTGCCCAGGTAGCCTTCGCAGGAATACGATACGTGCCGTCCCTCTTCTCGCTCACGGGCGATGAAATCCATCAAGCCGCGGAATTGTTCGTCCGTCAGGAGCAGTTCGGGGTTGCTTGCCGCACGTCCCATAGGGTCTATACCGAATACACGCCAGTTGCGCACACCAAGTGCCCATAGCATCTCGCGTATCTCTCCCAAATGCGGATAATTACGCTGATTGGTACAGGTCACCACATCCCAGGTCAGTCCTTTGTCTGCTGCTGCCAATCGAATGGCGCGTGTGGCTCCTTCGAAAGCGAGCGGATGTTGCCGCAACCATATGTGATCTGCTTCCAATCCGTCGCAACTGATGGTCATGGAGCGCAATCCTGCTTTGCGCAATGCTTGATACCGTTCTTCGGTCAGTGCCAGTCCGTTGGTCACCATGCCCCAGGGGTACCCTCGGTCATAGAGTGCGCGCCCCACTTCTTCGAGATCCTTGCGCATCAGCGGCTCGCCGCCCGAGATGATAATCAATACATTGTGTGGATTTACGTGCGGCGTGACTTGCTCGTCTATCACTTTCAGGAAATCCGCTGCGGGCATATCGGGCTGTGTTACCGACGATATGCAGTCGCTGCCGCAATGCAGACAGTGTACATTACAGCGCAGGGTGCTTTCCCAGAATAGTTGCTGCAAGGGGTGGAGTACTTTCATATTCCGCCGCCGCAGTTGTTCCAGACGCAATGCTAATCGTAGTCGCCAACGCATAGTCTCAGGGGTTATACATCATCCTCTCGGGTATGGTACGCCATACTTCACCATTATCTGCGGACGTTCTTGTGCCGTACTGTCGTTCTCTATTGTCTCTTCGGGGGCCTGAGGTGCAGACGTGTTGTTTGTACTGTCTGCCTCTTGTGTCGGGATTTTTTGATATTGTTCCATAGGTACGCCATAGAGTGCCATGATGTGTTGTTCGAACTTCATAGACTGAGCACCCTTTTGGGTTGTGCCGCACCCCGCTAATAGGAGGGCGAGCGAACTCAGTAGCATATTACATTTACTTAACAAACGATGTTTCATAGTGGTGTAATTATTTTAGTTTGGTTTATATGGTGTTTCTATGTCTTGTTTTTGTGTTCTGTATGCGGCATATTCCGCAACGGTGGCAAAGATACACACTTTTTACGACATACGCAACAAAATATACAAAAAAAATGCCATACGCTTGTTTATCTCGTTTGTTTTAACTATCTTTGTACCCGATATGGGAGCAATAAAACTATTTTTAACGGATGTGGATGGCTGTCTGACCGATGGCGGAATGTACTATGCTGCCAACGGCGACGAGATGAAGCGTTTTTGTGTGTATGATGGCATGGGTATAGTACGCTTGCAGAAAGCGGGCATTCCTTGTGGTATTCTGACCAGTGAGAACACGCCTATTGTCGCACGCCGCGCCGAGAAACTGCGCTTGCGGTACCTCTATATGGGTGTAGGCAGTCAGGTCAATGCGGGTGCGAAGACCAAGTTGGAAGCCGCACAGGAGATTTGCGGGGAATTGGGCATCACCTTGGACGAGGTCTGTTTCGTGGGCGACGACATCAACGACCTTGACCTTCTTCGGGTCGTTGGAATGCCTGCCTGTCCGCCCAATGCCCGCCCAGAGGTCAAAGCCGTGCGAGGTATCCGCTGTCTGCACACCCCAGGCGGTCAGGGTGCTATCCGCGAACTATGCGACCATATCCTGAACGGCATTGTAAAATGATATAGCGCTTAAAACTATATACTATCGCATATAGTTCTTGCAATAACACCCTATTTTATATACGATACCATATAATTTGGTATAGTTAGAATAGAAGGTGTACTTAGCAACAGAGGCATAAATCAAAGACAATGAGAAACATAGCCGTTATATTAGCAGGGGGCATTGGCAGCCGTGTGGGTGGCAATCAGCCCAAGCAGTTGTTGCCTTTGGCAGACGGACGCAGCATCTTGGAGCATGCTGTGGAGGCATTCGAGCAGAATGCTTGCATAGACGAGATTTGCATTGTCATGCACCCCGACTATGTCGCTCATGCAGAGGCGATGCTACAACGCAATACGTGGCAGAAAGTGGCGCATATCATACCCGGTGGCAAGGAGCGTTGGGAGTCGAGCGTAAATGCTATCAACTACTACCAGTATGCCCTCTCTGCCGAAGATATAGCGCAGACCAACCTCTTGTTCCACGATGCGGCACGTCCCTATGTGAGCCAGGACATTATCACCGCGGTGTGCAGTGCGCTCCGTAGCCACGATGCGGTTACGGTCGCTGTCCCCTCCACCGATACCGTGTATGTGGTGGCGGACGAGCGGATAGCCGCTATTCCTCCGCGCCAGACGATTATGCGCGCCCAGACGCCGCAGGCATTCCGTTTACCTTTGATAGCGGAGGCATACGAGCGTGCCTTGCAGCAGCCAGACCTATGCGTTACAGACGATTGCGGCGTAGTGCATGCCTATATGCCAAAGACACCCATTCATATCGTTTTAGGGAACGAGCAGAACCGTAAAATCACATTTAGAGACGACTTATAATCTAACAATCCATAGGTGGGACTGAAATCAGGTATAAATAAGAAAATATTAAAAATTCTTCCCGTTTTCCTCCAATGTACTACGAGTGTACCTCACGGGTTATGTACGGGACATCTACGGGACATTTTGCTTTCGTAGCATAGGTATGATGATACACCCAACAAAAAACGATTTTCATTCAACCAACGAGTTATAACGACAATATGCAAGCCATTATTTTAGCCGCAGGTATGGGAAAACGCCTTGGTGCGTTGACCGACCACAATACAAAATGTATGATAGAGGTAGGAGGCGAGACGCTTGTCTCCCGTCTGCTGCGTCAGTTGGATGGACGCAAACTTGCACGTATCATCATCGTTACAGGATACAAAGGAAAAGAATTGCAAGACTACGTGCAGACCTTGTCTGTTGCCACGCCTGTTGTCTTTGTGAACAATCCTATCTACGACCAGACCAACAATATCTACTCCCTCTATTTGGCAAAAGACTACCTCACTACCGACGACACCTTGCTGTTCGAGTCGGACATCATTATGGAGGATGCGGTGATAGACAAGTTGCTCACACACTCTGCACCTGATTTGGCGCTGGTGGATAAATACGAGAGTTGGATGGATGGTACAGTCGTTACCTTGGATGATGAGAATCGTATCCTGCGTTTTATCCCGAATAGTCTTTTTCGGTACGACGAGATACCGTCCTACTACAAGACGGTCAATGTCTATAAGTTCTCCCGTTGCTTTTCCGAAACGATGTATGTGCCTTTCTTGGAGGCGTATTGCAAGGCATTGGGGCGCAATGAATACTACGAGCAGGTACTCCGCGTGATTACTATGTTGGACAATGCGAGTATCCGTGCTTTGCCGCTTTCGGGTGAGCAGTGGTACGAGATAGACGACATACAGGATTTGGATATTGCGGAGTCGATTTTTGGGGAACAGACCTACGACTTGTTGTGCTCGCGTTTCGGTGGCTACTGGCGTTATCCGCATATCTTGGATTTTTGCTATCTGGTCAATCCCTATTTCCCCAATCAGCGGATGTTGGACGAGATGTCGCACAGTTTCAGCCGTTTGCTCACAGCGTATCCTTCGGGTTTGCGTGTGAACAACCTGTTGGCAGCCAAGGACTTTGGCGTGAAGCAGGACTATATCCTCGTGGGCAATGGGGCAGCAGAACTGATCAAGGTGCTCACGGAGCAGATGTTGGGGAAGGTGGGCGTTGTCCGTCCTACCTTTGAGGAATACCCCAATCGCCTATTGGCAGAGCAAGTGGTGGCATACGAGACCCAAGCCCCCGATTTCAGATACACTGTCGACGACTTGATGCAGTACTTTGCTGACAAAGACATCTGGTCGTTGATAGTGGTCAATCCCGATAATCCTTCGGGCAATTATATCCCTTATGCCGATTGCCTGCGCTTGGCAGACTGGTGCCAGCAGCGCGACATCGTGTTGGTGTTGGACGAGAGTTTCATTGATTTCTCTACGGAGCATCCCACGTTCTTGGACAATGCCGTGTTGGAGCGGTACGACCATCTGGTGGTTGTTAAGAGTATCTCCAAGTCCTATGGCGTACCAGGCTTGCGTTTGGGTGTCTTGGCAACCGCCAATGCGATGATTATGGCAAACCTGCGCCGTGCGGTATCCATCTGGAATATCAATTCCTTTGCCGAGTTCTTCTTGCAGATATTGGGCAAGTACGAGTCGTCCTACCGCGAGGCGATGGATACCTTCCGCACGGAGCGCACTCGTTTTGTAGCAGGGCTCAGCGAGATACCTTTCCTCCGTGTCCTTCCTTCGGAGGCGAACTATGCGCTCTGCGAGGTGCTACCGCCCCATACGCCCCGTGCCTTGGCAAATGTCCTTCTGCGCGAGCATGGTATTCTTATCAAGGATTGCACCACCAAGTGCCATGCCCCCTATATCCGCCTTGCCGTCCGCGACACGGCGGAAAACGACCGCTTAGTAAACGCGCTGAAAGCCCTATGAGATATATCACTACTGCCGACATAGACTCTTTGCATATCACGCCCGAGCAATGCGTGGCATGGGTGCGCGAGGCGTTTTGTATGAAATACGATGCGCAACTCCCGCCTAAGGTCAGTCTGCATCCGCAAGGGACAGATTTCTTTAACACTATGCCTTGCCTTCTGCCTCCGCAGTATAATCGGTTTGGGGTTAAGGTGGTTTCGCGTATCGCGGGTAGCAAGCCGTCTTTGCATTCCGATTTATTGCTATATGAGGCATCAACGGGACGCTTATTGAGTTTTATGGATGCCGATTGGATCACGCAGATGCGTACGGGGGCAGTTGCCGCCTTAGCCATTCAGACCTTGCAAAGCGGCAAAGCCTCCGTATATGGTTTCGTGGGCTTAGGCAGTACCGCTATGGCTACTATGACTTGCTTGCTGCCTTTGTTACAAGGACGTCCTGTGGTATGCAAACTGCTGCGCTATAAGCAGCAGGCGGAGCAATTCGTTTCCTTATTCCAAGAACATTCCAATGTGCGGTTTGAAATCGTTGATACACCAGAGGCGTTAGTCGCCGACACAGATGTGCTTGTTTCGGCTGTTACGGAGATGCCCGATGCGTTTTGTGCGGATGATAGCCTGTACAAAGAGGGTATGCTTTTAGTTCCCATCCACACGCGGGGCTTCCAGCATTGTGACTTGTCTTTCGACTCGGTGTTTGCGGATGACAGAGGGCATGTATGTGGTTTCAAGTATTTCAATCAATTTCGGCAGTTTCATGAATTGAGTGAAGTATTGTTGGGTAAGCATGTAGGGCGCACATCCGACAAAGAGCGGATTATTGCTTATAATATAGGTTTGGGTTTGCATGATATATACTACGCCCACCAGATATATAATTTATTACAGAAAGAATAGGTTACGCATTGGTTGAATTACAATAGACAAAAAGAAAAGTATTAAAATTTCTTTCCATCGTATTTCCGATGTCCTATAAGTTTTGTGAGTGTTCCACGAGCGGTCAGGTAGCCCTCCTTTTATGCTCAAAAATTAAAAAGGCATAGACTTTTTGATTTTTGAAGAGGAAAAATGACGGAGCGTTTAACGCACGGATGTGCGTTCCGCAAGCGGAGTCCATTTTGACGAGCGGTCACCTCGCGGAGAACTCTTGCATTGTTCCACGGAAATTATTGCTTATTCTGTTATAGATTATTAACATTTACTCTTGACAAGCATTATCCACAGCAATAGATACGATAAAGACACAATTTTAATTCAACCAGCAAGTAATAGGTACGTTTATGGAAGACTTCTCGAAATACAATGCAGATGGCACGCCTTTGCGCAAGGCGCAATTATGTATGTTGGGTATTCTGATAGAGATAGACAAAATTTGCCGTAAGCACAACATTCCTTATTGGTTGGATAGTGGGACGCTTATAGGAGCCGTCCGCCACGGTGGCTTTATCCCATGGGACGATGATATGGATATCTGTGTGCTACGTGAGGATTATGCGCGGCTCAAAGGGGTGCTGTTGGAGGAATTGCCCGAGCGGTATCAGTTGTCCGATGCACAGTTGGATACGTATTCGTTTGGCAATATCGCACGTGTCAAGGACACCTACTCGTATTGCCATTTCCCGTTGTTTGCCAAGCAGCAATCACAGGGTCTATGGGTGGACATCTTGATACAGACACCCGCTACCTCCAAACGCTACAAGGCTTTTGTTGAGAAAATCTACGGCAGGGTATTCCGCGAGATACACCATTTGTCGGAAAGTCAAGGTAAACCCCGTTGGGTATGCGTGCTCAAACGGAGTCTTGCCTATCTTGCCTATCCTTTGGCGTATGGGCTTACTTGGTGTGGCGACAGGTGGGCAAAGCGACACAGTCACGGCAGCCTGATGCATATATGGGGAGAATATCCCAATTCCCGTAGGTATATGTCGGACATTTTCCCGCTTGCCGAACACGAATTTGAGGGACATTCTTTCCTTGTGCCGCACGATACGGATGCCTACTTGCGCAAGATATACGGCGATTATATGCAGATACCTCCCGAATCAAAGCGTGAGACCCATTTGGACGTGCATAGTTTACGTTTTTCTAATACCATAATCAAATGAAACTCTTATCCCTTATCATTCCCACCTACAATATGGCAGCCTTGTTGCCACGTTGTTTAGACTCTTTGGTGCGTGCGCAGCAGGCAAAGTGCCTGGATGTGTTGGTTGTCAATGATGGCAGCAAGGACAAGTCCTCTGCTATCGGACATGAGTACGAACGGCAGTACCCAGGTGTCGTGCGTGTGATAGACAAGCCCAACGGCAACTATGGTTCTACCATCAATGCCGCTTTGCTTGTTGCTACGGGCAAGTATGTGAAAGTCTTGGATTCGGACGACTACTTTGATACCATTGCCTTGGACAGGCTGCTCAAAGCCCTATCGCAGACTACGGTCGATATGGTCGTTACGCCTTTCACGCTCTTGGGAGCGCGTGGCAGCAGAGAGGTTGTCCGCTACAATACGATGGGGCGTGAGCCGTATGCCTACGGAAGGGTATATGATTTGGACGATGTGTTGGGAGATGGGTATATCCGTTTCTTTCTGATGCATTCTCTGGTGTATCGTACCGATCTGCTGCGTGAGATAGGCTATCGCCAGACCGAGGGCATATCCTATACCGACACCGAGTGGGCGACTATTCCTATTTTCCACGCAAAGACCATACTCTTTTTAGTACACAATGTCTATCAGTATAACCTTGACCGTGATGGACAGACCATGTCTCCCGCTGTGTTGATGCGTTCCATTCCCCAGATGGAGCAGGTGAACGACCGCCTCTTGGAATACTACAAGGTACATCGTTCCGCATTGTCTCCTGTGCGGGCAAAGTTTATGAAGCAATATTTCGAGAATAGGGTGCGTATTCTGTACAAACTCTATTTGTTGGATATGCCGCGCGCGGATTTCCAGCCTGCCGCCTTGCAGCAGATGGACGAGCGTCTGCTACCCGTCTGCAAGGAATTGGATTTGCACCCTCGCCTCTATCCCGAGAACAAACTGTTGCGTATAGACTACATTGCCTACTGGCACAAGCACCACCGCCGCTGGTCGCCCGCATTGGAGGGATTCAACCATTTCTTGGATGTGGTGATGAAAGGCTTGTATGTGCATATTATTAGACGCTAACATTTTGAACGAATATCAAAGGCGATATAGAAAGAGAAAGTTTGAGAACGTATGACCAATCTTACGCATTTTCAAAATATTGATGAGTTAGTTAGGCGGCTTGATAAGGAGCGAACCTTGCTATCGGAGATGTTTCAAAAGCGAAAAGTACTCTCTTTAACGCAAGATATGGCAGAACCATTGGTGGACTATAACCTGAGCCGTATAAAGTTGCTAATTGATTATGGCGTGATTCATGAAAGTGGCAATTTCCTTGAGTTAGAGGCTGTATATCTGCAATTCTTTGAAGAAGTGCTTGATGTCAACGAACAGATAAGTGTGGCGAGTGTGCAGGAATGCATTACAACCCTCAAAGAGCATATTGGATACTACCTCAAAGAAGATAATCCGCAACGTAAGTATCAATATCTATCTGCTATCCGTCAACTATTACGTAAGACTGGTTTGCGAACACTGCGCAACGTGATTGACCTTAAACGCAACGTTGATACCGCCTACAAGCAGGAGCCTAACTATGCTATCAAGAAGCAGCGTCTAAACGATCTTGATACCAAGCGCGAAAGCATAGCACTGCTTATCAAGGAGTGCGAAAAATTGCTTGATACAGAAAAAATCTTCTTTTCATTAAGCAATGACCCACAAATGGCACGCACGGTGCAAGATGTCCGAAATGATTTTAATGAGGCATATCATAACCTCATGGAAATAGGACGACAGATAATCGACTATATCAACCTCATAGACCAGCAGAATCTGCTGGCAAAGAAAATCCGCAAACTGAAATATCTGCGCGACCAACTCACTATCAAGGAAAACACGAATATCCTTCATCTCGTTGGACAGAAACATGATTTATGGTTTGAGAACCGTCCGTATAGTACAATGCGACTATCTATTGAACTCTTGCGAAGTAGTGAGGAGATGGCAGCCCTCATACGCAAAGTAGCGCAACAGAAACAAGTGCGGCAGAAGCAGCGGAGCATAGCGCCTCCTTTCGTCAAGGAAGACCTCATAGCCCATCAAGAACTATTGAGAGAAGTCAATCAACAAGAGGTGTGGAATGCCTTTTCTGCAGCAGGTAAAGACCTTTTCTCTTTTGTGCTATGCTATGATTATAAAGTACAACGCACGCTTGCAGACCATGTAGCCCTTTTTTGTGAATTGGTAGCACGACACCCCAAAGAGTGCAGAATAACGGATTCTTATAAACAGTATCAAACCATCGAATACCCATTGATATATGCGAAGTAACACACAAGCCATATATGACAGTCTCAGCAAAGGACAATTTCTATCGATAGATTCCTCGGATGCAAAAGTGAAAGCATTATACAAGGATATTGATGACAATATGGAGGACTATGTTGCCTATTTCAGTGAGATTGGCTTCAAATTAGAATGTGGAGAGGGATATTACTATTTTTCTCGTGTAAATGAGAGCAAAGCCAATATAGAGCAAAAACTGAACACTTTCTGTAAGTGGATAGACTATTTGGATTTCTTAAAAACCTACCATAGCATGTTTTCCGTGGGATTTCAGTTTAGAAAGGCAGGTATAGTAGAACAAACAAATTTAGATGTTGACCTGAAAGATAAAGTTCGAAAACTATCCACCAGGCAGACGCCTCTATCTGAGACGATAGATAAGGTAGTTGATGAAATGGTGAAAATGGGTTTTGTGGAGATGATTGATGAAATGGATGAGACCTATAAAGTGGTTTCCGCGTTCCATTATGTGGAAGAAATGGTGAATTTAATAACTATTTACAACGAAGATGAGATACCTCAATAAAATAGTTTTTATCAATAGTGCGCATATACCCTATGCGGAGGTGATGCTTAATGGCAATGTACACCTTATCGGTACACAGGGAGTAGGTAAATCCACTCTGTTACGCACCCTGCTGTTCTTCTACAATGCAGATAAACAGCATTTGGGAATACAAGTAGGACAGCGTCCGTTCGATGAGTTCTATTTTGAACATGCCAATTCGTATATTGTGTATGAAGTGATGAGAGATGAGGGGGCCTATTCTATTTTATTGCACAGGTATCAGGGACGCGCAGCATATCGATTTATTGATGCTCCATACGACAAAACATGGTTCATAACAGACACTGGTGATGCACTCACTGATTGGTTACGCATTAGAGAGAATATCACAAAAGGGAAACCGGTTGACATAAGTGGGCGTATTGACACATACGAGGCTTATCGCGATATTATCTATGGCAATACGCACGACAGAGCGCATAGATACGACAAATATGCAATTGTAGAAAGCCAGAAATATCAAAATATACCACGCAGTATCCAGAATGTCTTTCTCAATAGCAAGTTAGATGCCGCATTCGTGAAAGACACTATCATACAATCCTTGGAAGATGAGGATATTCGTATTGACCTCAGTGTGTATCGTCGATTAGTGGAAAATTTTGAGCGAGAATATGAAGATATATCTTTGTGGTTCAAAAAGGAAAGGAACGGTGATATACTGATTCGCAGACAGGCAGATGCAGTTGTAACAGCCTATCGTGAGTCCGTGGCTTTGCAACAGCAGACATATGCCATTCTACATCAGTTGAATTACGCTGTGAATGATGCTCAAGAACAGTTACCCATTCTCAGAGATAGCCTCCAGCAGACCCGGCAGGAAACACTTTCCATTAGACAAAAAAGGAAAGAAACAGAGAATGAATATAATAACCAGCGTCGCTTATTAGATGAGAAGATAGGTGCTAAAAAAGCAAAATTGCGCGAGATAAGCGATAAGTTGAAGCATTATCAAGCAATCAACATATATGATCTGTTGCTGTTATATGAGCAGGAAACACAATTGAAAACGGAAAAGCGGCAACATGAAGCATTATATCAAAGCCTGACTGCGCAATATAGGGACATAGAGCAGAAATATGATCATCTGCTTAAAGGCTTAGACCTGTACAACAAGGAGTTTCGCAACGAGCAAGAGACAATACTCAACCGCAAGCGTGATGCGTTGCAGCAGCGGCGCGATGTGTTGTATCAAGAGCATAGCCAGCGAAAGGACACACTTAATGCCTGTGCAACAGCCGATCGGAATGATATAGATGCACGGTTGGAGCAAAAACAGAATGATAGAAACCGCGCAGAAAAGCGTTTACAAGAGATTCTTTCTTCGCAACCTTTCCAGCAGGAAGTGGATGATTTGCGAAAAGAACTTCAGCAACTCGTAATACAAGAGAAAGAAGCTATTGCTCAACAAGAAGCCAAAGAAGCACAGATAAAGCAACTGCAACAAGAATCCCTATTAGAAAGCACAGCGCAGGACAATGCCTTCAAGCAACTGCAACAGGAACTAAGCCGACAAAAAGAGCAAGTAGAACAGGAACTTGCGCATATCAATGACTTGTTATCTCGTTGGAAAGGGTCATTGTACGAATGGCTCACACAAAACAAACCCAATTGGGAAGATACAATCGGTGCCGTTGTCGATGCTGAAAAAATACTCTATGGTTCAGCGCAGAATCCTCGATTGGTAGAGGATAACCATTCACTTTACGGTGTGCAGATAGACCTGGCAGGATTTCAATCCTCTCATCGTTCACCAGACGATTATCGTCAGATGAAGAAAGAAGCAGAAGAGCATTTAACGACTATCAAGCAACAACTGCAAGACCTGCAAGAAGATGCCGGTAGAAGACAACAAAAGATAAACGAACACTTGGCAGATAAGATACGTCCTTTGCGTGATGAACAAACGCGTTATCGGGTCATAGCAGAGCAATCACCTCTCAAGCAGAAAAGCAAGCAGACGGAGATAGATACTTTGCTCCGCAAATCCGCAGAGACGAAACAAAAGGAAGCAACTTTGCAGCAAGAAAATATAGATAAACTGATATTAGACATTGATCGTATTAAGCAAGAGAAACAACGCCTACAGGTTAAGTTAGAAAAAGAATGTACCCAACTCGACAAGGATTTTAAGGCAAAAGAAAAGCACTTATTCTCTCCATTACAAGAACTGAAAGCAAAACAAGCGGAGGAACGGAAACAAAGGGATATTGTATATCACCAGCAGCAGGAATTATATCATCAACAGCGTGAGGACGAACTAAAAGGCAAACATGCTGATGTTGCGGCAATCAAAACTCACGAAGAGAAGATAGCACAGTTATCGGCACTCTTGAAACAGATAGAAAACCAACGTGAAACGGTCTTTGCCTATCGCCGTGATAAGGAAGAGTTATTCGATAGAGAAGACACGTTCCGTCAAGAAAAAAAACAGTTGGAAACGCGAGTGGAGGACTTACAACAAAAGTTCAATGACCGAAAGGAGCGAATAGACACACAGTTGCGTGAGTTGGCCGATAAAGAGCAGAAGTTGCGACAAGACCTTAAAGAAAAAGAAGAAGGATTAGACCAATACCATAGTCTAATCCATACCGAACATTTCCTCACTGCGGAACTGCTGACGGACGATAAAAAGACGACAACCCATAAATCATGCAAGGCTCTTATTGCTGATATAAGAGGTGCTTTCAACGACTACCACCGTAAGCAAGAGGAACTGAAACATTCTATACAAACTTTCAATAGTCACTTCACGCCCAACAATATCTTTCATTTCAATACCACTCCCACTTACGATACCGATTATATAGGAATAGCACAAAATTTGCAAGAGTTCCTTGACCAAGACAAGATTGAACAGTATCGTCAGCGGACGAATATACAATACCAGGACATTCTACAACGTATAGCAACCGAGGTGGGACATATCATGCGTTATCGATCGGATATTGATTTATTGATAAAAGATATCAATCGTGACTTCACGGAGAAAAATTTTGCAGGTGTCATCAAGAGTATCGAACTCAAATCGGAATCGTCGGACGATGTTATGATGCGCTTGTTGAACAGTATCAAGACGTTCATAGAAGAGAATAATATGAACATAGGTGAAACGAATCTCTTTTCTGATGCTAATAAAGACGATGTGAATCGTAGGATGATAGACTACTTGGTGCGTTTTATGAACCAACTCAAAAAAGAGCAAATGCGCTCGTATATTAGCCTGCAAGATTCTTTCAATTTACAATTCCGCGTTCGGGAAAACGACAATAGTACAGGCTGGGTATCGCGCATCAACACCGTAGGTTCCGACGGAACAGATATACTTGTCAAAGCAATGATCAATATTATGCTTATCAATGTATTCAAGAGCAAGGCTGCCAGACGCACACAGAAAGACTTTATCATTCACTGTATGATGGATGAAATCGGTAAACTACACCCTAACAACGTACAAGGCATCCTACAATTCGCCAATTCACGAAATATATACCTTATCAACTCTTCACCTATCACCAACAATGCTTTTGATTATAAGTATATCTATATGCTCAGCAAGAATACCAAATCACAAACGATTGTTACCCGACTTCTGACTAATAATAAATGAGAATATCGCCGAAATTATTGGATATTATTCGCCACCTCCTGCAAGGAGGAACTATTTCGTATAGTTCATTATCGACAAGGCTGCGTGAAGATTTATTACACGAAGGTCTGCTTACGATCACGGCGCATGGCAGTAGGAAAAACGTAAGAGCAAACAATATAGATGCCTTATCAAATTTTCTAAACCAGTATGAGGCATTGCGTGGTATAGATTGGAAACAAGAGGATAATGCTTGGGTAGGGCAAGATAGCCGCTCATCACAGGCAGGCATATCAGGTAATTCCAAACTCCGTATAGTCCGCTCTTGTCCTGGGTTTATGGTTAATAGTTACGAACCTATTCAGGCGATGCTGAATGGCGGCAATATAACCATTCATCCCCCAGAAGGAACAATGTTATTTGTGGCGGAGTGGCAGCGATTTATAATTCCCGATGAGGTGTTGATTGTGGGTATAGAAAATATGGAGAACTTCCGTCAAATACGTAGACAAAGGTATCTGTTTGAGGCCTATAATGAGGAACGACATGTACATACTCCGCTTTTGTTTGTTTCGCGTTATCCACAGTCTTCCGACCTCAGGCAATGGCTTATGCAGATACCGAATCAGTATTTGCATTTTGGTGATTTTGATTTGGCAGGTATCCGTATCTTTGAAACGGAGTTTGAGCCATATATCAACAACCGTGCTACTTTTTTTATCCCAAAGGATATAGAAATGCGCTTGCAACGGGGAAGCGCAGAGCGTTTTAATGCCCAGTACGAACATTTCAAAAACTACATACCTCAATCAGATGAACTTCAGCATTTGGCAAACCTTATACGAAAATATCATCGCTGTTATGATCAGGAGGGGTATATTAAATAGATTAGACAATGTAAGAATATAAACACAAACGGTATTTCCTTCCATAGAATTTGTGAGGTGGGTAATGGTTTGCTAACGTATAATGAATCATAAGTGCAATGAAATACGTTGGGTTGCCAAATTTCGTCACATTTAATTTTTAATGAATAATAAAAACTCTCTTGCTATGCAAAAACCATACGATTATCTTATTGTAGGCGCGGGTCTATTCGGCGCGACCGTTGCCTATCGTGCCACGCAGATGGGCAAGCGCGTACTTGTCGTGGACAAGCGCGCGCATACAGGTGGCAATGTCTATTGCGAAGAGGTGGAGGGTATTCATGTACATAAGTACGGTGCGCATATCTTCCATACCGATAATCGCAAGGTGTGGCGGTTCGTAAATTCCTTTGTGGAGTTCAATCGCTACACCAATTGCCCCGTAGCGAACTACCAGGGCACATTATACAACCTGCCATTCAACATGAATACCTTTGCCCGTATGTGGGGGGTTATCACACCCGCAGAAGCAAAGGCGAAGATTGAGGAGCAGCGTGCAGATGCTGTGCACCGCCTCAACGGACGCGAGCCGCAGAACTTGGAGGAGCAAGCACTCACACTGGTGGGTAGAGATGTCTATGAGCGCCTTATCAAGGGCTATACCGAGAAGCAGTGGGGGCGTCCTTGCACCGATTTGCCTGCTTTTATCATCAAACGCCTTCCTGTCCGCTTTGTTTTCGACAACAATTATTTCAACGACCCCTACCAAGGCATTCCTATCGGAGGATACAACGTGCTTATCGACAAGTTGTTGGCAGGCAGCGAGGTACGCATAGGCATAGACTACCTGTCGCAAAAGCAATCCTTAGATGCTATGGCAGAAAAGGTGGTCTATACAGGGTCTATTGATGCGTATTTCGGCTATTCGTTAGGGCAGTTGGCGTACCGCACGGTGCGTTTCGAGACCGAGGTGTTGGATATGCCTAACTACCAGGGCAATGCCGTTATCAACTACACCGACGCTGCGGTTCCCTATACCCGTATCATCGAACATAAACACTTTGAACTGTTCGGAGAGGCAGTGAACCAATGCCCAAAGACCGTTGTGAGTAGGGAGTATTCCACCGAGTGGGCGTCAGGTATGGAGCCTTACTACCCTGTGAATGACCAGCGCAATGCCGCGCTTTACCAGCGGTATGCCCATTTGGCGGCGCAGGAGAAAAACGTGCTTTTCGGAGGACGCTTGGCGGAGTATACGTATTACGATATGGATGACATCATCGCCCGCGCTTTGGAAATAGAACTATAAACCGCCCAAACACACTCTTATAACCATTTAGACCCACTATTTTTGCTATGCTTACGGTTATCATTTGCACCTATAATCGAGAGGATTATATCATCGATACTTTGGAGTGTATCGCTCAAAATGATCTCCCCACCACAGAATATGAAATTTTGGTGGTAGATAATAACTGCACCGACCATACCCACGAGCGGTGTATGGCATTTGCTGCGGAGCACAAGGAAATTACCTTCCGCTATGTCATTGAGACACAGCAGGGTGTCTCTGCCACGCGCAACCGTGCCATCCGCGAGGCACATGGAGACATCATCGTATATCTTGACGACGACGAACTGGTTAAGCCCAACTACCTGCGTTCTTACCTCGCGTTTTTCCAGTCCCACCCCGATGCCTTGGCGGCAGGCGGCCCTATTGAGCCACACTACGAGACAGAAGAACCTGCGTGGATGTCGCGCTACACCAAAGCCTTGCTCACGGGTTGGATGGACTATGGTACAGCGTTGCGGACGTATCCGCGTGGCAAGTTCCCAGGTGCTGGCAACTCTGCATACCGTAAATCCGTATTTGACATCGTAGGGCTGTTCAATACCGCCCTTGGTAGGACGGGCAACAATCCTATGGGCGGCGAGGAGAAAGACATATTCGATAAGATGCGCACGGCAAATATTCCTGTTTATTATATTCCCGAGGCTGTTATCTATCACCGTATCCCCGCACAGAAGTTGAGTGATGACTATTTCAACCGCCTCACCTACCAGATGGGACGCAGCGAGCGTTTACGCACCCGCGCCATAGGGCAAGGAAAGTACCTGCACCGCCTGTTTCAGGAGACCATCAAATGGGGTGGAACGCTTGCATTGCTATGCGCATACACCCTCTGCGGTTGCCCGCAGAAGGGTTGGAAATTAGTCTTGTTTCGCAAGAATGTGACGAAGGGCTTGTTAGGCGGCTAATCCCTTTTGTTTACCGTGCTTGGTTCGCTTTCTTTTGCCGCCTTTGGTAGATAGCATAGCCTGCCACGCCGCATAGTGTCAGTAGCATTATGCCGAAGCATACCAATGACAGCACGTTCCCTTTGTGTATGCTGTCTGGGTCGAATACCATGCGCAAGGTATGGCTGCCCGCAGGAATGACAGCCGCCCGTAGCATATAGTTCACACGTGCCAAAGGCAGTTCTATCTCCTCTTTCCCCTGATTGTCCGTCAGGTAGAGTTTCCAGCCGTAAGGGTAGTATATTTCGGAGAATACCGCAATCTTATTCTGTTCGTTCTCAGCGTAGTAGTCTATGTAGCGCGGTGTATATTTCGTCAGCGTGATTTGCTCTTCTGCAAACGCCATCATGGGAGCCACTGCGGGTTTTGAGGTATCCAACAAGGCAGCAAATTCGCTATCCACCACGGCAGTCTTGTGCAGGTCTATATGCTGCAATGCCTCTATCTCTTCATTGGCTGTGTTCACCACAAGCAGACTGTCCACAAACCAGCAGTTCCCCATTGCGTATGGATTTTCCACAGGCACTTGGTTACCGTTTTGCAGTGGTACGATAGCGTATTTCATATTCAGCATATTCAGTACGGGGAATATGCTATCGCCGTTGCAAGGGCTCATAAAGCCATTCGTTTCCATGATGGCTTGCATCAGCGGGTTCATTTCGGGTGCGATATGCACGTCTATCAGGTCTTGGTAACGACGCAGTTTTGCTGCCGAGTACCCGCCGATGGACTTGAAGTAATAGCTGGTGCGTGCCTCGTTAAAGGTGTTTGTCGCCAAGTTCAGCACGCGGAAATGGCTTGTGTCTTTCAGCAGTTCTGCCTCGTAAGGCATCATCTTAAAGGTGTTTTCCACGCTCTTCTTGGGTTGGAAGACGCTATCGTTGCAGAAGCGTTTGTCCACTGCCCACATATCGCCCACTATCACGGCGCATAGCACAATGCCGAAGTATAGATTCAGCCGTTTTGTCTCGGGCTTGTGGTAGCGCATATATGCATACCCGAATACCATTGCTGCACCTGCTAATACAAAGAGTAGCGACCGCCATGCGTCCGACTGTATCATCGCCGTACGCTGGTCAAGTATCGCACTGTATATCTGTTCGCCCACTTGTCCTTTCCACTGTGCATCATACGATGAAGCGACATCTATGCTACCGCTCAGCAATGCCACCAATAGGCATATGCCTCCCGTTATGCCACCCGCTATCAGGATACTGTTCTGCACCCGTTTCCACGACAGTTGCCCTTCGCCTATGGTTTTCAATGCGAGGAAGCCTAATAGGGGCATCGTGATTTCCGCCACTACCAAGATGCTCTCCACGGCGCGGAACTTGTTGTACATCGGGAAGTAGTTGAAGAACAGTTCCGTCAGTGGCATAAAATGCCGTCCCCATGCCAATGCCACCGAGAATAGTGTAGCCGCGAGCAATGCCCATTTATACGGTCCGCCCACTATCAGCAGTCCCAAAACAAAGAGGAAACACACTATCGCGCCCATATACACAGGACCGCTTGTGAAGGCTTTCTCGCCTCGGTAGGTCGGTGCCGACTGGCAGAATTTCTTTGCGCTCCCCGCAGGCACACCCATCTTCTTCAAGTCTTGTTCCAACTGCGAATTTTTCCCAAGGTCGTATCCGCTGCACCCGCCCATATAGTTCGGGATAAGGAAGGTCATACATTCGTCTATGCCGTAACTCCACGCTGTGGCATAGTCCAAGTCCAATCCTTCCGTCTTGTTCGTCTCGTCCGTCTCCTTCACGAGGTCGGAATGTCCGCCCCGCATGGTCTCCGAGGCGTACTCCATATTGGCGAATATATTCGCGCTACCCATGCCCATGCCCACGGCAAACGATACGAAGAACACGGCTGTCGCAATACCGAAGTGTTTCCATTCTTTGGATTTAATGCTGTTGGCGAGTTCGGCAAAGAAGAATATGCCTATCATCATACAGACGTAATACGCCATCTGCGGGTGCCTGAAAAAGCCGATGTAGGTGAAGAACATCGTCAGCACAGCCCCCCAGCCGTATTGTTTGCGATAAACCAGGATGAACCCTACTACCACAGGCATCATCCATGCGATAGAGTAGCATTTGGTGAAATGTGCTGCGGCTATGATGACCATGAAATAACTGGATAGTCCCATCGCAAATGCCCCAGCCATGCTCAACCATTTGTCTATCTTGAAACTGCGCAATAGCAGGAAGAATGCCAGCAGATAAAATGGCAGGATAAAGAGCGGATTACGCGTTCCTGCGCTGAACACGTAGCGTATCGGTTCCAACAGGCGGTCTAATGTCGCCCCCCCGTTACCGCCTATCTGGTAGTTGGGCATACCCGAGAACATAGAGCCTGTCCACCAGGAGTAGTCGCCTGTCTCTTTGTGGTATTGCACCGACTCTTGCACCGAGCCTCTCCAGCCTATGTTATCACCCGCATAGATCACCTGTCCGTCTAAGGCAGGCGAGAAATATACTAAGGAAGCCGCTGTAAAAACTATGAGAATCAGGGCGTAGGGTAAGCATTTGCGCAGTTGTTCTTTCATATCTGTATGTGTTTTGGGTGTGGTTACTATCGACAAACCGTAGCGGATTTGATTCTTCCGCATACCTTCCGTGTCTCGTAGCCGACAAGTAGCCGACAAGTAGCCGACAAGTAGGGGACAAGTAGCCGACAACTCGCTGACAAGTAGCCGACAAGTCCTCTCGCATATCCCGAAAAATCATACTTGCAGAAAACAACCGCCTTGCAGCGGTCATTCCCTGCAAAAAGGGGGTGGCAATTTATAGATTTGCTTTTGTCTTCACGATGATCTTGCGGTATGTTTTGCCCGGAGCAATACCGGGTTGATGCGCATCGGTTGGGAAGAACACCGCAAAATGTCCTGCGGGGACTACAAATTTCGTGGAAGCCGCATCGGCATAAAATTCAACGTCCTTTCCCTCATCATATTCTTGTGTCACATCCTGGCAATCCACTTGTGCTTTCCAGCCCATAGTCTCATCGCCAGTCAGCGGGATTTGAATGTCGATATAGTCTTTATGCGCCTCCATACGGCAGTTCTCTTCCTCTTTTCCTTTGAAATCCAATATGTTTACGTACAAGTCCGTACCGTCCAAGTAAATCTTGCATGCGGGTAGTTCTTCCAAGTCGTTCTCGTTAAAGAATTTCATAAACTGGGCGAAGCCGGGTACGGAGTCAAAATACCAATCGGCATTCTCTAATTTGTCGAGTATCATAATTTATGTAAGTTGGTTGCAATTTTGCGGCAAAGTTACGAAAAAATTTGCATACATCCAAAAAAAAGAGTAACTTTGCCCGCAAAAGAGTGTAATAATATCCTGATAAATATGAGAAAACTTGTTTTATCGCTTGCAGCGATTGCGCTTATGACAACATCATGTACCCATCAACAGACCACCGGTATTCATCCTGAGAATCTGGATACTACCGCAGTTCCCCAAAACGATTTCTACCAGTTTGCATGCGGCGGCTGGATGCAGGCGAACCCGCTTACGCCCGAGTATAGCCGTTTTGGTTCGTTCGACAAGTTGGGCTTGCAGAACTTGGAGCAGGTGAACGGACTAATCCAGGATATTGCCGCCCAATCGCACGCCAAAGGCTCTGTGGAGCAGAAGATTGGTGATGTCTATAACCTCGCCATGGATACCGCCCGCCGTGATGTAGAAGGTATAGCCCCCGTGCAGAACGCGCTTCGTGAGATAGCCGACCTCACCTCCAAAGACCAGTTGAGCGACCTGCTCGGGCGCTCCTATGAGGTGGGTCTGTGGGGTATGTACGTAGATGCCGACGCGCTGAACTCTTCGATGAACATCCTCAACGAGTACCAGGGCGGTTTTGCCTTGGGCGAGAAGGAGTACTATTTCGACCAGGACGAAGCGACTACGCGTATCCGCAATGCCTACCGCGAGCATGTTGCCAAGATGTTTACGCTCTATGGTTTCGATGACGCGGAGGCAAAGGCAGAGACGGTATTGCGTTTGGAGACACGTATCGCAGGGGCGGCGTTCAGCAATGTGGAGTTGCGCGACCCGCAAGCCAACTACAACAAGATGTCCGTTGCCGCTTTGCAAGACCTTGTTCCGCAAATCAACTGGACGACCTATTTTGCCGCTATGAACATTGCGCCCGATAGCCTCAGCGTAGGACAGGTACGTCACTTGCAGGAATGCGGTAAACTGTTGGAGGAAGAGCCTTTGGAGGACATCAAGACCTTGCTCACATGGCAGGTGATAGACGGCAGTGCCGCTTACCTGTCTTCTGATATCTACGCGCAGAACTTTGCGTTCTATGGCAAGGTCTTGTCGGGCAAGGAAGAGCCCAGCCCGCTATGGAAACGTGCGGTCGCTATGGTCAATGGCACGCTCGGCGAGGCTGTCGGTCAGATGTATGTGAAGCAATACTTCCCCGAGGAGAACAAGGCGCGTATGCTTGCGCTGGTCAAGAACTTGCAGAAAGCCTTTGGCGAGCGTATTGAGACGCTCACGTGGATGTCCGAAGAGACCAAGGTAAAGGCTTTGGAGAAACTCAATGCCATCACCATCAAGATTGGTTATCCCGACACATGGCGCGACTATACCGCATTGGACATCGACCCCTCTTTGACCTACTACGAGAACATCCTGCGTGCAGCGAAGTTCGAGCAAGAGTATAGCCTCAGTTACTTGGGTAAACCTGTGGACAAGGCAAAGTGGTATATGAATCCGCAGACGGTCAATGCCTACTACAACCCGTCCAGCAACGAGATTTGTTTCCCCGCAGGTATTTTGCAGTATCCTTTCTTTGATATGGCAGCCGACGACGCATTCAACTACGGTGCGATAGGTGTCGTTATCGGACACGAGATGACCCACGGCTTCGACGACCAGGGTTGCCAGTTCGACAAGGATGGCAACCTCGTCAACTGGTGGACGGCAGAGGACAAGGCGAATTTCGATGCCCGTACCAAGGTGATGGAAGAGTTCTTCAACCATATAGAGGTTGCCCCAGGCACGTATGCTAACGGTGCCTTCACCTTGGGCGAGAACATCGCCGACCACGGCGGTTTGCAGATATCCTTCCAAGCCTTCCAGAATGCGCAGAAAGAGGCAAAGCAGCCGCTTACGGTTGATGCTATGGGTTTCACGCCCGAGCAGCGTTTCTTCTTGGCGTATGCCAATGTATGGGCAGGCAACATCCGCCCCGAGGAGATACTCAACCGTACGAAATCCGATCCCCACTCGTTGGGACGTTGGCGTGTGAATGGCGCGTTGCCTCATATCGGTGCATGGTACGATGCATGGAACGTTACGCCTGAGGCTGCTTTGTATGTATCACCCGAAGAGCGTGTATCTATCTGGTAATAATGCCATAACAACCTATTGAATACCTTTTGAGCAATGATTAAACACGTGGTATTTTTCCGTCTCCTTGACGAGGCAGAGGGACGCACCAAGCAGGAAAATGCGCAGATTATCAAAGACGGCTTGTTGTCTCTGCGTGATAAGATAAATGTGTTGGTATCGGAGGAGGTAGGTATCAATATCCCCAATGCCACCAAGACCGATTATGATGTATGCCTTATCTGCGAGTTCCGCACATGGGAAGACGTGGACACCTACCAGAACCACCCCGAGCATGTCAAGGTCGCATCCTATATCGCCAAGTGCCGTTCCGTCCGTGCCGCTGTCGATTACGAGTACTAAAAAGCAAAATGCTTCCGATGACCTCAAATTACCTATCAAAGTGTAAGAGCGGTCAGAGAGCGGAGAAAGAGCGGTTACCTTGCGGTTAGGTAGCGGTCAGGTCGTACCCATACCGCAGAAACAAAAATGATAGCCAAGACATTAGTTGGCTATCATTTTTGTTTGGAACCACCTCGCTTTCACTATGTGCTATGGGCTATGCGTTGAGGTACGCCCGTATATTGCCTAATACTTTCTCGCTGAGGCGGTCAAATGCCTGTATGGTACGCCCTGTGGATACGTTCATACAGTGTACGGCAGGGTGAGAGAGCAGGTGTGCTCCGCCCAATGCACCGACGGTGTCGCAGTATAGGATGTTGTCCCCTTGTGCAAGCCAGTCCAGCATTGCCGCCTCATCCCATGCTGGCGAAAGTCCTGTATTAAAGAGTATTTTGTGGCTTCCTAATGCGCAGAACTCTTCCGTATGGAGTAGTACGGTGTTCTTGTTTAGGCAGCAGAATACCACATCCGACCATCGCAAGAGTTCTGATAGCGGTGTGAATACATACCCTTTCTCTGTTGCCCAATCCTTGGGAGAACGTGCAAAGTAGCGAATTTCTGCCCCGAAGAAACGCATTGCGTCTGCAATCATGCCGCCCGACTTGCCCAAGCCTACGATGCCTACTTTCAGCCCTGTTATCTCTCGTGGCAAACCTTCCCAAGGTGCACAGCCGAAACCGTGCAGCCTTCTTACCAGTTCGCTCACTACGTATTCTACTACGCCTTCATCGCCGTAGTTCCGAATTCCCGTCACGGTAATGCCTTTTGTCGCGGCAAAACGAATATCCACGTTTGCACTTTCTGGCGAATAGAGCGAGCAGCACATGCCGATATAGCGGATATTCGGGCAACGTTCCATCACGTCCTTGCCGATGGCAGAGGTGTAACTCAGCAGCACCGCATCCGCATCTCCAATGCGCCTTGCTATCTCGTCATTGTCCGCAGGCACGTCGTTGTACAATACTACCTCGCGGGCGTAGGTATGGAGTTCTCTCTCCGCAGAGGGTATTAGGCTAACAGGCTCAATAGCCACTAATTTGGTAAACATATGCGTCAAACTTCAATCGGTTATTAGAATGTAAGGGGGTTAAAATACAATGGGTGAAACGATATTTTGCAGCGTGGCCACCACCGACCATCCTGCTATCTCGCTTGTGCGGCTGTATATATCCACCGAGGCATGCACCTGCGCATTGCGAATGACCACTTTTTGGGTATCGCCCTTGAAGTAGGGACTTGAATGGATGACCACACGTAGGTTGTCGGGACTCACGGATGCCCGCGCTGCCGCCACAGTCACATTCACTTTCGTTGGGAATAGGGCGATTGCCTCTTTGGCTGTTCCTTGAAAAACCACGCGTTGCTCTTCTAATAACTTGTCGTCATACACCGCAGTGCCTTTCAGCCCGTCAGGACCTTTCTCATTGATAAATTCGGCAGTTGCGCCTCCCATTAGGGTCGCGGTACGTAGCACATCAAAACCGCCTGTCGCCCCCGATGCCACATATACGCGGGCATTATGTGCTTTGGCGGTTGCTGCCACCTGTGCGTAGAATGCATCGTCTGCAAATGCCCCTATCGACAAGCCGACGATAGAGATTCCCCTTTCCAATGCAGGGATTGCCAATGTCCGCATTCCCGCTGGCGATGAGGCTTCTGCGATGTAGTCAGGTGCCAAGTGTAATAACTCATCTTGTGTCGCGCAGACCTTTGGTGCAAGTCCCTTGCTTTGCAACTCCACTGCAAGCCTCTGTGCGCTTGCTTGCGTCCTCGAATACAGTCCCACCAGTTCATACTCGGGCAGCAGTCCGTTTGCCACTGCCATTGCCACTATGCGACCTAATTTGCCGCAGCCATATATTGCTAATTTCTTCATAATCGTAAGGTTACCTGCTTATTGTGTATATAATGTATATCTCCTGTGCAAAATTAGTACTAATTTTCGAGATACACAAATTTCTATGCAATACCGCGTTAATTATTAAAAAAAACAACTATAAATTTGTGCATATCAAAAAGTATTTGTACCTTTGCCCCCGAATTCAGCCCACGTCGAGGGTGTGTCCTTGTAGGTGGGCGGGATTTGGACATATAGAAAGGCGTCTTACGCGCTTTGTTTTGGCATTCTAGAATCTGGTAAATTCATAAACGTTCCAAAACATCGCAGCACGAGATGCTCATGGTGTGTATCAAAGGCTATGCGTGTATGCGCATATGCGGTGTACATACGGCGTGGGCTTCGGTGTTGTTGTTTGGAACGAAAGGCAATACCAGAGCCTTAGAATGCGGAACAGCAATAGTGCAGTCCCGCTTTTTTGTTGTATAACAAAGCGGGAACACAGACAGCAGTCCCGCTTTTTTTTGTTGTATTGTATGTCCTATTTTACATCGGGAGTAAGCCGAAAAGCCATATAAGTGAGTAGGCATCAAATAATAGTTACAAGTTTTATGAAAAAATTTTTATTAGCACTGATGTTGTGTGTATCATGTTCGCTGGTGTGGGCTGCGGATGTGATAGTAACGAACGACTCAAAAAAAATTGATGCCGTAATTGTAGAGGTATCTCAAGTAGAGGTCAAATACAAAAAAGCATCGAATGCAAACGGGCCGACATTTATCCTTCCGCTATCGGAAATCAATTCGATTATCTATTCGGACGGTGAGGTATGGGTAAATACGGGTGTTGTTAGTACCAAAGGGCAAACTACAACCACACAAACCACCAGCCAAAATTCCGTTAAGCAAGAGAGTAGCAGCAATTCAAACCAAGTCACCAAGCAGGAAAGTAGCAGCAAATTCAAGTTGCAGTTCAATCCTACTCCTACGGGTGAGAAGCATATTGTAGGCTTGACATTCGGTTATTCAAGTAAGAATGTAAACTGGGACGACGAAGATAAGACTGGTTGGATGAATTTCGAGAGAGAAAAAAGCACTCCTGGTCTAAAAGTAGGACTAACGGTTGTTCCTGAGTTCAAGTTTGGTATTGGTATCCAGACTGGTATTTTTTATGAACTGTATCGTGCTACCGAAAAAGACGGGGGGGACAAATATAGTGTCGTAGAGCATGCTTTTTCAATACCACTGCGCGTGCAATATCGATACGAGATTATTAGGGATTTGAGTGTGTTCCTATATACAGGTCCATCCTTTGAAGTTGCGCTGACTCCGCGTTGGAAGGCTACATACGATGGCGAGACAGAAAAAGGAAAGATGGAATTTTATGGTGACGATGGCGGATATAGCCGTTTCCAAATGTATTGGGGCTTCGGTGGTGGTGTCCAATATGCCAACTGGCAGTTACGTATGGAGGGTGATTGGGGTATAACAGACCTATTCCGTTCTGAATACAAAGGTAGTGAAAAAACAGTGCGTAATCAACCGTTCAGTATATTAGTATCCTATTTATTCTAATCCAAAATAATATCGGGAGGGCGTCGTTCTGCAGATTTCCTTGTAGCGGCGCACTCCTGATTGCTATTGTAAACTATATACCATAATGTGGTGTATGGGACAAATAGAGACCTAAAATATAACCAAATCCAACACTATATATACAAATCAACAAAAGTAGTCATTATGAAAAAGTCATTCTATCTTCTACCACTCGTGCTGCTCATTTTAGCCGTAGTAAGTTGCAAACCCAAAGACATTGAGGATGAAATTCCAGACTCTACTATCACACCTCCCAAGGAAGTATTAGATGAAGAAACACAAATCAACCGCTTGCAGACGGTTGCAAGAAACCTCATCAACTTTGTGGACGAAGAGAAACATCGCCATATTGTTGAATTAGCCGATGGCTTGTGGTACAAATACTCTGAGTACGATTGGGAACCTTTCTACGACACATTCGTAGATGAATACGAAAGCGTGTTCCGTATGCCAAAGCATATAAGTAGTACTATTTCGTGCGAGGAGCGTATAGTAGCGCGCAATCCACTATATCGTTTCTCCTTTAAGAACGATGCACGTGTCTTCGAAGCAAACGACGCTACCAAGACTTGGGAATACAAGGGGAAAAGCCCGGACGGTGTATTTACGGTGATATTTACTTCCAAAGAAGGCACCAGATGCGTTGCGAAAGCATGGGGTGAAGGCAAAGAAACCGAGTATTCTTACACCTACGAACACGAATACGGACACGCCTACTACGATAATGAGGGATATTATCACTATGTGGTTGATTCCGTGGTAAACAAGACATATACTGGATTGTTGCCCGAAACCATTCGTTTCACCCTGACAGAAGACAACACGGTACTGATTAACTTCACCGAAAAATTGGACATTCAGAAAAATAATCACCTACATACCAATACCAACTGCCGTTGTGCCAACATAGAGTTCAATATGGTAGAGAAACTCAATAGTACGGCAGCCTCTTTTGCTTTCAACTTGAAATTAGACAATCGTGCTATCGTTACGATGAACGCTGCGGTTCCTTCTTTTGTCCTTATCGAAAAAAAGGACAACGACACATGGGAACAGTGGTTAGAAAGATATGAAGATGAGTATGAAATACTGTTACAACAAGTTGGTGGCTGCAATGCTTTTATGGATCTAAATGGCGATGTGCAAGTGCGGGTTGCATTAGACAATTTCGGCAAAGCCTATCAAGAATTGGACGCTTGGGACAAAAAAGAATATGGCGACGAGCGCAGAGAGATGCTTGATATGGTAGATATCGTCAATAAGCATATGGAAACGGGGCTTTACTATGGCAATGATATTAAACAAGCAGAACTAAAATTGGACGTAGTGAAACGAGAGGGCTATTACGAGACATACTACGACTGGACTCCTGCTATCTATTTCCCCAAATCGGGTACTACGTATTTAGTGGACGACTTTTATAATCAGCACATCACTGAGGGCACATACAGTGGTATTCTCCAAATGACGGAAGATTTAATAAACCACTATATCAGTATGTTTAGATACCTGAGAATAGATCCTATTCACTTCTAATGCACTCTAAAAAGCATATACTCTTTTGGCTTCTTATCTGCCGCAGTATCTTTGTGATTGCACAGGATATTGCGGTAGATACAACCTACCTCACTATCAGCAAAGAACTTGAAGATATCGTTGTCGTACAACAACGTTCGGCAAACCTTGTAGAGATGTCGATAGAGCGGCAGAAAGTGAATATGGACGAACTGGCACTGACTCCAAAGTTTTTAGGTGTGTCCGACCCGATACGATTCTTGCAAAGCATTGCTGGCATACAGACCAACAACGAGACAAGAGCAGGATTGCATATTCAGGGGTGTGATGACTACCAGACACTTATATCCATCAACGAAGCCCCTATATACTATCCTAATCACTTATTGGGGCTTTTCTCGGGTTTTATATCTCCTCATTTCAGTACACTCACCATAGAGCAATCTGCCCACTCTGCCTCTGCTGTCAACCGCTTGGGAGGCTTAGTCAATATAGAAACCAAGAAAGAACACCCCAAGCGTTTCCGAATGGAGGGTAATCTCGGTCTTGTAAGCACCGACCTGACTATGGCGATACCCTGCGGAAAAAAGTCTGCCTTATGGCTGAGTGGACGGACATCATTCCTTAATCAGATATACAAGAGGTGGTTAAACTTTGAAGGAATACAATTAGGCTACCATTTTCAAGACTATAATCTCACCTACGCCTACCATCCTACCGAGCAAGACGAATTGTTGCTGACAGGATTTTACAGCCGTGATAAGATAGGACTACGTATGGGAGGTGATCTGGGAGTAGTATGGCATAATGCGATGGGGAATGCACGGTATGTACATACTTTTAAGCACGGCACGCTCAAGACACAAGTGAGCTATTCCGCCTTTATGAGTGCTATTGATGGTGATTTGCAGGCGGCTGCCGTACATGCAAATGCCGATTTCGGCTCACTGGATGCAAAGATGACCTACGAGCACACCTTCAACGAACGTATGTCCCTCACAGCAGAAGCGGATTACCATTACTACCGCACCCAACCCATGCAGATAGACGTACAGAAAATAAGCATTCCTACTCCTGTCCATTTTGCGCGTGAGCAAGCGCACGAATGGTCGGCAGGTATTGATTGGAACCATCAGGTGAACACATGGTTCGACTATTCGATAGGTCTTCGCGGTGCTGGTTATACGCATAATCATACCCTATTTGGTGGAGCAGATCCCCGATTAAGTCTGCGTTTTCATCCCCACGAAGAGCACCATCTCAGTCTGCACATAGGCACCTACACGCAGTATTTCCACAAATCGTCCCTCACGGGTGGCGGTCTGCCTACCGACTTTTTTTATCTTGCCTCCACTGATTTTGCTCCCGAACGCGCCATAGCAGCGAATATAACCTATTCCGCTACATTCTTAGAGGGCAAATATGGCATACAAACGGAATTGTATTTCAAACAACTCTATCACCTTGTAGAGTCAACTGCTAACCTCCTACAACTCATCAACCGTGGTTTTGACTATCGGCAAGACTTGCTTCACGCAAATGGAAGAAACTACGGGCTGAACATTATGTTTCAGCGCAAGCGAGGTATTGTAACAGGGCATATATCCTATTCTTTAGGTTGGGCAAGGCGACAGATTCCTGCATTAGATGGCAGTATGGAATATATCTACGCGGCTTCCCACGAACGACGGCACGATTTCAATCTCGTGCTCAACACACGGTTTGCTAAGAAATGGTGTATTGGCGCACAGTTGGTCATCGCATCAGGGCTTCCCTACACCCCAGCGGTAGAAGCGTATATGCTCAATGGGCAACTATTCTGCAAATACGCCACCTTCAACGGCACGCATATGCCGTTATACAACCGTTTAGACCTCTCGTGCTCGTACGATATCATTCAAAAGAAAGGCCACACATTAGGTATCAACCTGTCGCTATACAATGTTTACTGCTACAAGAATGCACAGTTTGTGGTCTATCGAGAAAATAGCCTAAAACCTGTCTTTGGCACTTCTATGTCAACCATCATTCCTTCCGTTAGTATCTATGGCACACTCTAAATACATCGTTTGCATTATCCTTGCCATTTGCCTGTGTTCCTGTGAGAAACAGGAGCACAACATAGAACGTATCGTGGTGGAAGGATATATCGCAGCAGGTTGTGAACCCATTGTGCACCTGCATTATAGCATTCCTCTGTATGACGCAGAGCGAGATATATCCTTCGAAGAGATGGTGGCGAATAGTCTTATTCCATTTGGCAAAGTAGTATTGTCCAATGGCGAAGACTCCGTCATCCTCAGTGGTGGAATAAATACAGACTATATGCCCCCATATGTCTATACGACAACACGAATGTTGGGAGAGGCGGGCAAAAACTATTCTATCCACGTCACCCACAAAGAGAACGAAGCATGGGCATATACCACCATTCCCGCAGACTGTAAGGCTACTATTGATAGCATTACCATGGAAAATGTCAACGACAGTTTGGTCGGTATCTATGCATATATCACCGTTCCTGAAAACGAAGAAAGATACTATACGCTCCAAATACGCTCCAACATTCAGCCTATCCTATCCGCATGTCCCTTTGGCACATTTTGCACCTCATCTGCCACGGAAAGCAATCAGATACGTATCAAAGTATACCGGTCGGACTATGGCACACTCATACCCAATTTTTCTATACAAGACAATCTCGACTACGAACTGCACGTAGCAGAAATCACCCGCGAATCGTACGAAATTTGGGACGCTATCAACGCACAGGCTATCACACAAGGTATGTTTTTCCTGAGTATATATAAAAATCTACCTTCCAACATATCCACGGGACTTGGCTATTGGTGTGGATACAACACCACCTCTGCACGTTTCCATACGAATACCCTTTAGCCCCTTCATACACATCGGGAGTAAGCCGAAAAGCCATGTAAGTGAGTAGGCATCAAATAATAAAACAAGAGGCGTATTATACGCCAAACAAGACGTATGAAAAAGTTTCAATTAGCACTTCTGTGCTTCGCAGCACTTGCATTTGTTGCATGCGACACAAACAAACCAGACGACCCGAACCATCCAAACACCGCCACAAAAGCCCTGAAAGGAGTGTTCTCAGTGTCTGCCACCCAGCAGGTACGTTTCTCACCAGGCAACCTGCAATACGCGCAAAGCACCGACACCTGGGGTTTCGCTGCAAAGCAGTATGAGATAATCGGTGAAGCAAATGTAAAAGACGGTGCACTTGCCGACAAGATAGACCTCTTTGGCTGGAGCGGCAGCACTGGTTCTGCCAAATGGGGTGTTAGTACCTCTCAGAATAACTATGATTACTCGGGCGATTTCGTGGATTGGGGCAAGAATATCGGCAACGGTAGCATATGGCGCACCTTGTCTGCTGACGAATGGGATTATCTGAGCGAAGGACGTACGAATGCGTCGAGTCTACAAGGTGTAGCCCGCATACAAGTAAGCGAGGGCGAGTTTGTCAATGGCTTGATTTTGTTGCCAGACAACTGGACTTGCCCCGCAGGTATCACATTCAAGAGCGGCTATGCTAACGAATATAGCATTGAGGCGTATGGTACGTATCAGACCTTTATGCTCAAAGAGTGGGAGCAATTAGAGGTTGCAGGTGCCGTCTTTCTTCCTGCCTCGGGCAGCCGCAATGGCACGGATGTCAGCGGTGTCGGCGGCTACGGCATCTATTGGTCTGCGTCGTACTACAGCGAGAGCATCGCGGGCTGCCTCGCCTTCGGTGCCGATGGAGTGTTCGTGTACAACAACAACCGCTACTACGGGCAAGCAGTGCGCTTGGTTCAAGAATTATAAGCGTAAGCGTATTCCATTTATTGGATTCATTTGATTTACATGCCAGCGGCTCTTAATGCCGCTGGCATGTAAAATGCCGCAGAAAGCGGCAAAAATTTTGAGAGAAATGCCAACTATATTAGATTCCATCAAAGCCGAGCAAGAGTCCGGCAGGCTCGTGATACGCATGATTCGTGCGGGAGAGTTCTTTCGTGCCTACAACAAAAGTGCCTGGCTCTGCACCGACCTATAACCAACATCCAAAACAACACATATATGACAGAGAGGCTACCTGCTGGCAACCCCTCTGTCATAAATATACCCCTCGCCCTTATTTTTCTATCGCCTCCGCAATGGAGTTGGCGATTTCCGCCATTTCCTCTGCGCTCAGTTGCAGTTTTGGGTTGGTGAAGAGCATATCTTTCTCGCTATTCATCGGCACAAGGTGGATATGCACGTGGTTCACCTCCATCCCCAATACCGCTACGCCTACGCGCTTGCAGCCCGTGGCTTCTTTGATGCCCTGCGCTACTTTCTTGGCAAATAGCATCAGCCCTGCCAGCGTCTCGTCATCTATGTCGAAGATATAATCCGCCTCGGGTTCGGGCAACTTGGGGATGACCAGGGTATGCCCTTTTTGCAGTGGGTTGATGTCCAAAAAGGCGTAGTATTTCTCGTCCTCCGCCACTTTGTACGAAGGTATCTCGCCGTTGATGATACGTGTGAAGAGTGTCATAGCCGCGTGTGTTTAGAGGGATATTTCCAAGATTTCGAACTCCATCAGCCCTGCGGGCACTTTCACTTGTGCCACCTCGCCCACTTTCTTTCCCAGCAGTCCTTTGGCGATAGGCGTTGTTACCGCAATCTTCCCTTCGGCGATATTGGCTTCTCCCTCCGTCACAAGTTGATACACTTTCTCCGCGCCTGTCTTCTTCAAGCGCACGCGTACCTTGGTAAGTATCTGTACCTCATCTGTTTTGATAGTGCTTTGGTCGATGATGCGGGCATCCATGATTTTGCCTTTCAGTTGTGCGATACGACTTTCCAGATGCCCCTGTTCCTCTTTTGCTGCGTCATATTCGGCATTCTCGCTCAAATCTCCTTTGTCGCGTGCTTCGGCAATAGCAGCAATCACGCGTGGACGCTCCGTGCTTTCTAAGAATTGGAGTTCCTCTTTTAGTTTTTGCAGACCTTCTGCGGTCATGTAAGTAACTGCCATAGTCTTGTTTTGTATTTTTAATGTTAGTATTTTCTATTTAGTATCTCGCCTGCAATAAAGGCTTTCCGTGCCTCGTTGATGTCCGTCAGGTCGGGCAATATATCCGTTTTCGTTTCTTCCATAGAACTTGTTGTGTTTGGCTTTTTCATTGCTTTTGTATTTTTGAAAAGGTTAAAAACTAACAAACAGCCTTCTTCACACCCTTTGATATTTCCCTGTATGTAGGGAACAGACCTGAAGAAGACAGTTTTGTGCGTTATGTCATTCCATAGCAAGGTGCATGCCTTTCCGCTCGTTTCTCAGTTGCCTACAACGTCTGTAAGCACCGTCCAGAAACCACCTATCACGCCCCGCTTATGGGTACGGATAGTGATTTTTGATAAAAACAATAGGAAACTTCACAGCCTCCTATTGCCATTAAACCTAAACCTTAACTATGAAAATTTTATTTGTTTTCGGCTGCAAAGGTAATGCTTTTTTTTAACATAGCCAAATAAATAATGAAAAAAGTGCAGTTTGCGCCTACTTTTCCGCTATTTCCCCGCGTAGTGTAGCAGCGCTTGCTTCCGATATGGTTACCTTCACTATCTCTCCTATGTGCCGTCCTGCTCTCGGGAACACCACCGTTTTGTATTGCGATGTCCTTCCGTACATATCGTCCTGGCTACGTTTGGAGTACCCTTCCACCAATACCTCTACGGTCTTGCCTATCTCGCGTCGGTTGCTATTGAGCGACAGTTCGCTCTGCAAGGCGATGATTTCGTTCAGTCGTCTCACCTTCTCTTCCTCTGGGACGTTGTCAGGTAGATGTTTTTGCGCGTATGTCCCAGGTCGTTCGCTGTATTTGAACATGAACGCCGTGTCAAATCCCACCTCCCGCATCAGACTGAGTGTCTCGGCATGGTCTTCCAGTGTCTCGTCATGGAAGCCGCAGAACACGTCCGTGCCGATAGCCGCATCGGGCAGGATACGTCGTATGGCGGCTATCCGGTCCAAGTACCATTCGCGCGTGTACTTGCGGTTCATCAATTTTAGAATCTTGTTCGAGCCGCTCTGCACGGGCAGGTGGATAAATCGGCAGATGTTCTCGTGCCGCGCGATGGTCTCCAGGGTCTTGTCCGACATGTCCTTTGGGTGCGAGGTGGTAAAGCGTATCCGCATTTGTGGTACGGTATTGGCTACAATATCCAATAGGTCGGCAAAGTCCAGCCCTTGCCCCTCGGCTACATTCCCACTGCCTTGCTCCGACAGTACCCCGCGCCAGGAGTTCACGTTCTGTCCAAGCAGCGTTACCTCTTTGTATCCTCTTTCCCATAGGTCACGCACCTCGTTCAGTATGCTCGCCACGTCGCGGCTGCGTTCCCGCCCGCGGGTGTAAGGCACTACGCAGTACGAGCAGAAGTTGTTACACCCGCGCATGATGCTCACATAGCCGCTTATGCTCTTGCCTATGCGGGCAGGCAGCACTTCGCGATAGGTCTCCGTGGTGCTTAGTGTCACGTTGATGGCTTTCTTCCCTAAGGCACACTGTGCCAGTAGGTTGGGTATGTCCAAGTAGGCATCAGGACCTGCCACGAAATCCACCTTGTAGTCCCGTATCAGTTCTTCCCCCATACGTTCTGCCATACAGCCGATTACCCCAATCACCACCTTTTTTGGAAGACTGCCGTCCGATGCAGGCGTATTGGGGCGTCGTAGCAGGGCTTTCAGTTCGCGTAGCCGTCCTGCCACTTTCTGCTCTGCGTTATCACGGATGGAGCAGGTATTGAGCAGGATGATGTCGGCGTTCTGCCAGTTGTCCACCATCTCGGTGTCGGCTGTTTCCATGATGGCGGCCACCACTTCGCTGTCGGCAACGTTCATCTGGCAGCCGTATGTCTCTATGTAGAATTTCTTGGCCATAGTATTATTTTTGCAAGAATTTTACGATTTTATTTGGTTATGTCAAAAAAAAGGCGTACCTTTGCACCCGCTTTTGAGAGAAAGCATCGGGATGTGGCGCAGTCCGGTAGCGCAACGGTCTGGGGGACCGGAGGTCGCAAGTTCGAATCTTGTCATCCCGACGAGTAGTATTTGTTGTTTCAAAGAGAGTCCGTTGGATTCTCTTTTTTTGTTGTGATATGCTGCGGGGTGTCTGGCGTTCCATTGCTTTCAGTGGGCGTTCCTGCTCCTTTATTTCCCCGTTGTTCTCCATGTGTAAACCATCCAAAACGGCTGCAAAGGTACGCATTTTTTCCGACATACACAAATCTTATATCTTGTCCACAGGGGCAACCGCATCAAATTGTGTGTGTTTCTGCATTTCCGCATAGCCATTCGGGTGTAGGATTTCTTGTCGGTTCGCCCTTTGTTTCTGCGACAATGCAGGCATATACTCTATCCCCAGCCGCTGTCCTGTCTTCCGTTTCCTATCTGTTCCCTGTTGGAATGCTACCGTTTTCCTCGCTTCTTTCATTCTCTGAATGCTCCATTCTCCGCAGTCCATCCCTCGTCGAAACTCCCCTTCCGTCAGACCTCGTCCCCACACCCTTGCCCCCTTGTTCCCTCGAAAAGTCAAAATCCTGCAAAGCCGACGTATAGGTCAAAACGCAGACGAAAAAACGGTGCTACATCTCAATAGTTCAAGAAGTCAGGTGCTTGTGTAGATATATACGTTTCTTTTGTATCCTGTATACCGAACACTCGCCCTGCTTTTCCCTTTTTTGAATCAGTCGTAATCCCGCTACGCTTAAATCCTCAAATATGCTTCTATTATCGTTGTACAGTCGAACTATTGCCCTCCCCGCCTTATCTTCTCCCCTCGTAGTTCCACAATCTCCCAATCCCCTCCCCTCGAAAAGCCCTTTCCTCCTTGCCTCTTTCCTCCCCTTTCCCTCCCCTTTTCCTTCCTTTTGAAATTAACATAATTTAATACAAACAGCCTTCTCCGTGTCCATCGACTGTCAATTGCCTGTCTTTACTGTAACATACCCGCAACATAGCCGCAACATAGCCGCAACATAAGCGGAACATTATCGCAACATAAAATGGGCAAAATGCGGTCAAAAAGCCGATTTTAAGCAGAAACACGCCTGCTGAATTGTTAAAATAATACAATTTTCATTTTCCCCTAAGCCCCTCTTTTATAACTCTATTTTGGGTGCTTGCCGATTTTTCTACAAATTCTGCCATTTTGTGGTTGTGCTTTCGCAAAAAAAGCAGTACCTTTGTCCCGAATAAGGTCGATGCCGACGCTACGCGAAAAAGCACATTATTAACCATGCCCTTCACGTTCTATGGACGATGTGGGTGAAAATTACATACAGTATGAAAAAAGCACTAAACAAATGGACTGCCCCCAAGAGTGTGGCACCCGAGCGTATTATTCAATTTGGTGAGGGCAACTTCCTCCGCGCCTTTGTGGATTGGATTATCTGGAACATGAATGCGAAGACCAATTTCAATAGTTCCGTTGTGGTGGTTCAGCCCATCGACAAAGGTATGGTGGAGTGGTTGAATGGGCAGGATTGTATGTACCACGTCAATCTGCAAGGTCGTCTCAATGGCGAGCCGGTCAACTCTTTGGAGCGTATTGATGTCATCTCTCGTGCGCTGAATCCTTATTCCCAGAATGCTGCATTTATGGCATTGGCAGAGCAACCTGACATCCGTTTCGTGATTTCCAATACCACGGAAGCAGGTATCACCTTCGATCCTTCCTGCAAGTTCACCGATGCGCCTGCGAGTGCTTATCCCGCTAAATTGGTGCAGTTGCTCTACCGTCGCTACAAGACGTTCAATGGCGATCCTGCTAAGGGACTTATCCTTATGCCTTGCGAGTTGATTTTCCTCAACGGGCACCACCTCAAAGAGTGCATCTACCAGTATATCGAACTCTGGAAAGAAGACTTTGCGGGCGACTACGAGGGCTTTAAGGCTTGGTTTACCCAGTACAACTATGTCTGCGCTACGCTGGTGGATCGTATCGTGCCGGGTTTCCCTCGCAAGGACATCGCGGCTATCCAGGAGAAGGTAGGGTACAACGACAACCTCGTCGTACAAGCCGAGATTTTCCACTTGTGGGTCATCGAGAAACCCGAGAATATGTCTATCGAGGCTTTGCGTGCCGAGTTCCCCGCCGAGCAGGCAGGTCTGCACGTGCTTATCGCAGAGTCGGAGAAACCCTATCACGAGCGTAAGGTCACTCTGCTCAACGGGCCTCATACCGTTCTCTCGCCTGTGGCATACCTCAGCGGTATCAATATCGTGCGTGATGCTTGCAACGATCCTGTTATCGGACAGTATATCCACAAGGTGCAGTTCGAGGAACTTATGGAGACTCTCAACCTGCCTATGGACGAGTTGCGTCAGTTCGCTACCGATGTGCTGGAGCGTTTCAACAACCCCTATGTAGACCATCAGGTTACCTCTATCATGCTCAACTCCTTCCCCAAGTTCGAGACCCGCGACCTGCCAGGGCTCAAAGTCTATCTCGAGCGCAAGGGTACGTTGCCTAAGGGACTTGTATTGGGTCTTGCGGCTATTATCACCTACTACAAGGGCGGCACGCGTGCCGATGGCGCGCCTATCCAGCCCAACGATGCACAGGAAATTATGGATTTGTTGCAGAACCTATGGGCAACGGGTAGCACCCGCAAGGTGGCAGAGGGTGTGCTTGGGGCCACTGACATTATCTGGAAGGAGAGCAAGCAGAACCTCAATGAGATTCCTGGTCTCACCGATATGGTCGAAGGCTTCCTCAACGATATCCAGACCAAGGGTATGGTAGAAACCGTTAAATCGATTCTCTGATGACCGATATAGTAAAGATTAACCCTGCTGACAATGTGGTTGTAGCCATACAGCCACAGTCAGCAGGTGCTGTTATCAACGTCGATGGCAAGCGTATCACGGTGCTGGAAGACATCCCCGCAGGGCATAAGATAGCCATTGCGGATATCCGTGCAGGCGAGAATGTCATCAAGTACGGCTTTCCTATCGGACACGCGCGTGAGGACAAGCAGGCGGGTGCGTGGATGAACGAAAACAACATCAAGACCAACCTGGCAGGCTTGTTGTCCTACGAATACCACCCCACAGAGGTAGTATTGAATATCCCAGACGAACACCGCACCTTTATGGGCTACCGCCGCAAAGACGGTCAGGTGGGCATCCGCAACGAGGTGTGGATTATTCCTACGGTCGGTTGTGTCAATGGTATCGTCACGAAGTTGGCAGAACGCCTGCGTCAAGAGACTGGGGCGACCAACATTTTTGCCTTTCCCCACAACTATGGCTGCTCGCAGTTAGGCGATGACCACGAGAATACCAAGAAGATACTGCGCGATATGGTGCACCATCCCAATGCGGGTGCTGTGCTTGTGGTAGGCTTGGGCTGTGAGAACAACCAGCCCGATGTCTTCGAGCAGTTCTGCGGCGCATACGACCACGAGCGCGTGCGTTTTGTGGTCAGCCAGAAGATAGAGGGCGACGAGGTGGACTACTGTATGCCTATCCTGCGCGAACTGTATGCTCTCACGCAGCAAGATCGGCGTGAGGAATGCCCGTTGAGTGCGCTGAAAGTCGGGTTGAAATGCGGTGGCTCGGATGGCTTCTCGGGTATCACGGCAAACCCGCTCTTGGGCGTGTTCTCCGACTATTTGGTGGCACAAGGCGGCACGACGGTGCTGACCGAAGTGCCCGAGATGTTCGGTGCGGAAACTATCCTGATGAACCGTTGTGCGGATAAATCGCTGTTCGACCAGACGGTCAGTCTTATCAACGATTTCAAAGACTATTTCCTGTCCCATGGCGAGCCTGTCGGCGAGAATCCTTCTCCTGGCAACAAGGCAGGTGGTATCTCCACCTTGGAGGACAAAGCCCTTGGTTGCACGCAGAAATGTGGCAAGTCTTTGGTGCGTGGTGTTTTGCCATACGGTGAACGCTTGCAGGTGAAAGGTCTGAACCTTCTCTCTGCTCCGGGTAATGATCTTGTTGCTTCCACCGCCCTTGCATCAGCAGGTTGCCATATGGTGCTCTTCACTACGGGGCGTGGAACGCCGTTTGGCACGTATGTCCCCACGATGAAAATCTCCACCAATACAGCACTGAGTCATAACAAACCCCGTTGGATAGACTTCAATGCAGGGGTGATTGCGGAGGGTGAATCTATCGAAGAAACGGCAAAACGCTTTACCGACTATGTCATCTCGGTGGCAAATGGAGAGCAGACCAACAACGAGAAGAACGGCTACCACGAGATAGCCATCTTCAAGACAGGCGTCACGCTCTAAACCACGCAAGAAAGACTATTCAGTGTATAAAAAGCCGCAGAAATGAATCGTTTCTGCGGCTTTTTTGTGTGCGGATTTGCGCATTTCGTAGAAAATACGTACCTTTGTCCTGTATTCTTGTTACCCCTTGTGTTGCCTGTGCGTTGGAAAGAAATATATAGAGGTTTGTTGCAACTGCTGTTTCCCAAGTGTTGTCCTATCTGCCGACGAGTCATCGACGTAACCGATGATTCGGCGGATTGCATTTGTCCTGACTGTCTGCGGGTCTTACCGCGTACCGAGCAGGCAGTACAGCGAGGGAATATGACGGAAGAACTCTTCTCGCACGATTTCCCTCGTTTTGAACGAGGAGCAGCCTTCCTTTTCTATGACCATGGGCATCCTATTCGAGCAGCCATACATACGATGAAGTTCCACGAGCGACCCGAGATAGCCTATTGCCTTGCACGCGAGGCGGCTTACGAGTTCTTGCAGTCGGATTTCTTCGATTCCATCGATATTATCTTGCCTGTCCCTCTCCACCCAAAGCGTCTTCGTCAGCGTGGTTTCAACCAGTCGGAGTATATCGCACGCGCTATCAGTGAGGCAACGAACATACCGATGAATACGACCTTATTGACCCGTGAGCGACATACCGAACAGCAGGCGTTGAAGAGAGGGGAAGGGCGGCGCAAGAATGTGGCGGATGCCTTTTCAGTCAACCACCCTGAGGAACTGTACAAGAAGCATATTCTTTTAGTGGACGATCTTATCACTACGGGGGCTACCATGTCCGCCTGTATGCGTGCCTTGCGCCCCTGTCGTGGTGCCAGATACAGTGTATTTGCTTTGTGCAAGGCGCGTTAAGAACAAGGAATATCCACATAAATATCCATAAAAGATAGGGTAGGGTATCTGTCAATAGACAATTAAACAGAGTGCAATTTCTGTTGCCGCAAGTATAGCAGTAAGATATGATAAATCGTTTTCGTTTAGCCCGTTTTGCAAGGGCGGTGTTCCATCTCCATTATGCTGTCGAGATAGAGGGTATGGACAATCTGCACGATGGCAAGGTGCATCTTGTGATGCCCAATCATCCCGCATTCATCGACCCTTTGTTGTTCTTTGCCGAGTGCTGGGACGTGCCTTTGTGTCCTATGGTGGATGAACGCTTTTTTCGCAATCCGTTCTTTGCACCGGTGTTGAAGATGCTCAATGCAGTTGTCGTACCCGATTTGGAGAAAAGCCACCGCCGCGAGGATGTGGCGCAGGCACAGCAACTTTCCGCTATTGCTTTGAATGCGTTGCGTGCGGGGCAAGATATGATATTCTACCCCTCTGGACATGTGGCATTGGTACCACGCGAGGTGATTGGCAATCGCCGATTGGCGTATGAGGTATGCCGTGATTTGCCCGATGAAATCGAGATAATCTTGGTGCGTACTACAGGTTTACAGGATAGCATCTGGAGCAAACTGCACCCCAAGCGCTGGTATTGGCGTCGTCCTATAAAGATAACCTGCGTCAATATGACGGGCACGGTGCGCCAGTGGGCACAGCAGTCCGACAAGCGCACCTTCAATCAGCACCTTGAAGACTGGTACAACCAGTAAATACGTTTCTTCTCCTATTCCAATAGTCTTTGTATATACTTGCATTCTTCCAGCAGATATATACAGGTTTTGTATGCTGCATATTTCGAATCAGCAAAGGGAAAGTATCGTTTTTCCTTATATCCTCTCAATGCCCTTACGGGTTATCTACGGGTCATGTAGCCGAGAAGTAGCGGATAAGTAGCCGATATGTCATATCGCAATCAAGGACAACGCGCTACCTGTTACGTATGCAAAATTGCTTATATACATAGTAAAAGTGGCATATATACATTATTACGACTTAACTATTTTACAAAAAACAAATAATTTGGTGCTTCTTTTTTGCATATTCCGTTTTTTTTCTCTACCTTTGCACTGCGAAACCCACGATGGGGTCTGTTTCTTATATGTGCAACACCACATATATAGAGCAGTCGGTGGGTGAGCAGACATTTTGAAAAAGGCGTTTATTGAAGCGCTGTTCTGACTTACTAAAAACTCGCAATTTTTATTCCTATCTCAGAGCAACCGCAACGATGAATGTCCTCGTGGTATAAGTATATAGAGATATGGTATGCCTCGCTGTGGCTTTGCGTATCGCATGGTCGTATGCGCGTAGTTGGGGTATTGGACCATCTCTTTGGCATATTTATACATAAGCGTGGGCTTCGCGTTGTCGTTCTTAGATAGAAGGCAATGCGAGTGCCTTAGTAAGTGGGAACGACATCAAGGGACTTCCCACGCTTTTTTTGTGTGCCTATTGCTGGATAAAATGTTTTCCCCATGGATATAGGTGGCATGCGAAAAACCTTAATAGAGTAGCAGTTCATTTTCTAAATTTTAATGTATTATGGCACAATTAAAATCAGGTCTCGTTTTAGACGCAGGTGAAGAACTCGTAATGGAGTTAGAAGCCGAATTATGGGCGTCAAGTTCCAATGTATTGGCACGTCTTTGGGGAACCATTGTCAAGGTTATCAATTTGATTTTGGGTAACCGCCGCAAGGGGTATGTTGTTATTACCAACAAACGCGTGGTGGAGGTAATTCAATATCAGGCTTGCTGGGTGTTCAATGTGGGTAAGAACGTGCGTTATGTGCTCCCCAGCAGCGTAAAGGAAGTAGGATTTAGCAAGGAAGGCACATGCTTTGGCTGTTTCTGTCAGGCGTATAATCTCTACTACGATTCTTTCACTCAGCGTACGTCCGTCATGTTGTCTGTTGATAGCGAGGCTGAGGCACAAAAGGTGGCTGATGCGTTCTATCGTGCTATTTCAAATGCTCAATAAAGCATCCTGCCGATGAAACCGAAGAAAACCGTACAGACTCCGTATAGGTTTTTCTATCTCAATGCCTATGCTTTCCTCTTGCTTTTTGTGGGAGGTTGCATAGGCTGCATTCCTCTTTATGCATATAGTTTATGGTGGCTACTCCCTCAATGTGGTATCTGTTTGCTATGTTTATATGAAGCCATGCGCATCTTTTCATCGTGGGCTGACAAGAAACGCAAGTATGCTGTATTGATGCAGCGTAATGCGGCAGGCATACGTGTAGATACTTTCACCGACTATATGCAAGCCCCCTGCGGTAGGCTCTTGGTGCGTGTCGTGTTGATTGACTTGCACCACTCCGAAATCTATCCGCAGTTGCGTTCTTTGCGCAAGCCATGGCGCGAAAATCTTAAAACGGGTTGCCGACCGCAACCAACGGTCATTCATACGCTAAATTCTCCTTATAGAGAGCATAAATTCAATTAACTCATTCACAAGCGATTATGTATATTTTTCTTGCTTTAATCTATATGGTGGTGCTTATAGGCATTGCTTTTCTCTTATTGCGTTATTTGTTGTTGCCGATGACTTCCTCACACGAGCGTACGGCTCTTATTGTCTGCACGGTACTCATAGCCCTTGTGGGTGCGTTGCTGCTTATCTTCGCTATGCGCATTCCCTCCACAGCGAGCCATATGCTGACGAGTGGTATCGAGCGTGTAGAGGCATGGTACAATACGAATGACCCAGAGGCAAGCCACCGTGAACTGGACAAGGCGCAACTCACAGCCCTTTTGTCCGATGCCCATTCGGTCAATGCTTACTTAGAGAAAAACCAGCATATTGATGGCTTGGTGCAGTGGGTAGGAATGCGAATTTTTGTCGATTACATCGAGACTTTCGCTTCGTCTATAGACAACCACCTCGTGCAGTTTGAGGAGCAAGGAGTTCCTTTCACGCTCCACAATATCCTTGCTTACACCCAAGAGCAAGCCCGCGACAGCCTGTGTGCTGCCACACGTGTCATAGCGTTTTCCATTTGGCTATTGGTAATGTTGCTTTTCGGGGTAGTATGCATCGTCTATTATGCGATACAAAAAGAGTGTTTCAAATCTTCTGCCGTTACGTATGGCAGCGGTACGCAAGTCTAATTCCTTTCCTTCTATACAATCTGCATCAGGCGCTTGTAAAATTCCTCTGTACTTAGTTGGGAGTAGTTCTTTACCCTTGTTTTATAGGTGTATATCGTATTGATGGAATAGTCCAATAGGTTGGCAATCTGTTGATTGTCGTTTATGCCAAGGCGTATGAGTGCAAAGATGCGCAGTTCCGTGTTCAGCAGTTCGCCTGCTCGCAGTTGGATTTGTTTGTCGCTGTCTAATAACGCATTAAATTGCGGGATGAAGTTGGGGAATATGTGTAGAAATATGCTGTCGAAGCGTTTGTAAAAGTCGTTTCTCAGTGTACGGACATCGGCGTACGAAGGGATTTGTCCTAAGTCATCCCAATGCTTGTCTTGTGTACGTTTTTTTACATAGCGTTGGTAGCGTTCCAGTTTGCTATATACCGAACTTTCGTTGCATAGGAAAGTGGCTATGCATTCTTCTTTTATGCAGTTGGCTTCTGTCAGACGTTGGTTCATATCTTGCATGATATGTTCTGCGGCTATGTTCGCTTTGATGCGGTTGTATAGGAAGAAAAGAGCGATGAGCAGTATGCCCAGTAGCACATATAGACAGATGTTCAGGATGCGGATACGCCGATTCTGTGTCTGTTGGGTGAGCAATTGTTGCTGTTCGATAATGGGCAAGATCTTGCTCACATGCAGTTGCCGATGGCGTGCGTTGTAGAACTGTGCATCAGAGAGTGCTTGCTGTATGTATTGCATGGCGTGCTGCACATCACCGTCTTTGTATGTGCGTTGTGCCACTATACTCATTGCCATTGTTTCTTTGGTGCAACTGCGCAGGTCTGCTATTGCGGCATGCACCCAGTAGTGGTCAGCAGCCTCCTTGTTGCCAAGACAGTCGTATGCAAAGCCCATAGAAGAGAGGGCGATAGCCCGTTCGTGTTCGTTTATGGTAGAGCATTTCAATGCTCGCTCAAAACGCTCGATGGCAAGGGCGTAATCTCCCTGTTTGCTGGCGTATAATGCCGCCGTTGACCAGTAGCGCACAGTGTCGTTGGCAGGTATATAGCGCAAGGCTTGTTCGCTCTGACAGTGTCCGCATATTAGGTATTCCGCACTGATTTGTCCATGTGCATAGTCTGCCATATCGTACAGTAAGCGTGCATAATGAATGTGGTATTCCGCGCGTAGGTCTGCGCATAGTGTCGTCGTGTCTATTGCCTCAAAGACATCTGCACTTTCCTTGAATAGCCCTGAACTCAAAAAGAGGAAGGCGCGCTTTATCTGTGCTTCAGCAATTTTGTTGGCATCAGAGAGTGTTGTCGCTTCATCGGCAAGTTTTTCCACGTACAGGGTGGCGGTATCGTAGGAATACGACTGATATTCTTCCGTCAGAGACAGATAGCGGGCATAGGTGGACATATCGGCTTCAAGTAAGCGTCGTATATGTTCTTGCTTCATGTGCGCATATTCGTCCTGTTGCGCTACGGCATTGTCTAATGACTGTAAATCTTGCGAAGTAATGCCATGTGCGCATAGAGGAACGAGTGCCAATAGAACGGTGATGTGATAGCCGATATGCCGACCAATAATAGGGAGAGTAGAGCGTTGCATACAAAGAAAGTGATTAAACCTACCGCAAAGGTACGCTTTTTTATTGATATGTCCAAATATAGTGCGGAAAAGCCTATAATAACCTGGCAACCGCATTAAATTTTCCATATTTCTATATTTCCGCATATCTATACCCATACCAGCATCCACATAGCCATATCTGTGTATCTATACTCCATGTCCAGATACCCCATTTGCATACTGTTTCTTTTTGAATACCCATTATGTATGCGAAAATAGGTGCGCCCACAGCCCGCAACCACTTTTCGTCCTTCTATTTTCTACCCCTTTCTCCCTATCTCCCACCAGTTTCCCCTTGAAATCACACCCTCGCACACTTTCGCACACCCTCGCCCCCTCGAAAAGCCCTTCCTTCCCGTCCTACTCCCTCTCTTTTTCTTCCTCTCAAAAATTAACATAATTTCACAGAATAGTCCTCTCTGTGTCCATCGACTGTCAATTGTCTGTCTTTATCGCAACATACCCATAACATACCCATAACATACCCACAACATAAGCAGAACATTATCGCAACATAAAATGGTCAAAATGCAGTCAAAAAGCCGTTTTCTACCCCAAATCCACCCGTGTAATTATTAAAATAATACAATTTCCGCTACCTCCCAAATCCGCTTCCTGTGCCCTATTTTCATACGGCAGTCTTGACGGCTGTATGCCCTAAGGGTTTCGCCAAGGATAGTTCCTCCTTATATGTGTGACGGCATATCCGACGTCAGTAGCATATGTAATACAACCAACGAGTTATAATATAGCGTGTATCGTATGGCATATATAGCATATATTATTTATATATCCATACTATATTTATATATACAATCAACTAATAATAAATATATTATAGATTATATGATACTATAAATATCTATATTTTAATCATACAATTTCACTATGTTTGGTAAAAGTAGTACCTTTGCACCGTCAAAGACTATTTTGACAGAATAAAACATATATTTCTCAACTATTAAATTCTACTATTATGAAAAAGGTTTACGTAGTCCTCGCCGCAGCGCTGTTTAGTCTCACCGCCATGGCACAGCACACACTCAGCAATCCCGTAGGGGAAGATGGACGCTACATCGTTAAGTACGACTGCGCACAAGGTAAGTTCGCTTCGTCCAACGATATGGAGTTTGATGAAACATTCACCTTTGCCGTAGATGTTACAGGCACATGGCTGGAAGAATTTTTGAAGGGTACGCCCGCAGCAGAAGGTGCGAGTCGTGGCTTGGCTATCAACAAGTGGACCAGTTACGGTGATGTCAATGGTGAAACCAACCGTATGAAACAAATCAATGGCAATGTATGGGGTATGACGGTCAATTATGCGCAGATATTCACCAATAAGGAGGTTCTTGCAGCCGATATTTTGCAGAAAGACAGTGTGGTGTTGGTGAATGGGCAAATCTTCGGGTTTGAGTATACGGAGGATAATCCTGGCGCAGGTTGGTGGATGTGGGCAGATCAGCCTGTTGATGTGACCTTAGCGGCAGGCTCCGATTGCTTATTTGCTTTTGCTCCTTATACGGGTGAGAGGACAAGCGAAGACTTCTTTGCAGACGATTTCGAAGAAGGAATATATGGTAGTGAAGAGCAAGGTTTTGCGGCACCTTGTGTGTTGGCGACCGCTATCGAAAAGGCCATTGCAGATGATGTCAAGGCATCCGACAAGTTTGTGAAAGACGGTCAGTTGTATATTCGTCATAACGGCCGAATATATAATGTGCTTGGTACCGAACAAAAATAACCTTCCGTTTGTTGTATCCATTGGGGCTATGCTACTGCCCCAATGGATACAACAAGTTTACTGCCCATAGAGGGCATCTTGAACATCTCTCCTTAACCCCATCTCCACCATGAAGTTTTATAGAGCAGTTATAGGTGTTTTGTCGCTTGGTATTGCCATCAGTTTGTCCGCCAAGCCTATTAGTGGCATCGTCGTAGATGTTACAGGTGAGCCTATTGTTGGCGCAACCATCGTAGAGCAGAATACATCCAATGGTACTGTCGCCGACATCGATGGCGCGTTTACTTTGGATGTGGAAGTCGGCAAGAATATCGTTGTTTCGTACGTGGGTTTCAATTCGCAAACGCTTGTTGTACAGGGTGGCGATGTTCCCTATACCATTACCTTGCAAGAAAATGTGGAGGTGTTGGAGGATGTGGTGGTTATCGGCTATGGCACGCAAAAACGCAGTGATGTAACAGGCTCTATTTCCTCGGTGTCATCGAAAGAAATTGCCGATTTCTCTTCCAGGTCCTTGGCAGAGTCTTTGCAAGGCTTGGCGGCGGGTGTTTCTGTTACCAAGGGTAGCGGTGCGCCTGGCGAGGCGGCAGATATCTTGATACGTGGCGCGGGCTCGCTCAATGGCATGGCACCGCTATATGTAGTAGATGGTGTTGCGCAGCCAGCGGGATTCAATTTCAATATGCGCGATGTGGAGTCCATTGAGGTGCTCAAAGATGCGGGTTCGGCGGCAATCTATGGCTCGCAGGCAGCAGGAGGTGTTATCCTTATCACTACCAAGAAAGGTCGTTCAGAGCGAACGGAAGTGAACCTCAATGCGCGCGTGGGCTGGCGCAAAATCGCGTCTGATATCGAGTTGCTGGATACGGAAAACTGGCTGCGCGCCCGCGATGCGTGGGGTACGGGCAGCACGTTGGATGTGTTGGGTGTGAGCAGTGTGGACGAACTGCCCGACACCGACTGGATGGATGTGATGTTTGGTACGGGGATTGAGCAGGAGTATAACGTGTCGGTCAGTGGCGGTAGCGAGAAGACCAAAATGTTTCTATCGTTCGGCTACCTTGACGAGAAGGGTACATATATGGATACCCGCGCCCAGCGTTTCTCGTTCCGCACCAATTTAGACCATACTGTCGGCAAGCATGTTACGATTGGTGAATCGTTGTATGGTGCGATGACATCGACCAATCCTGCTACTTCTTCGTCTATCTACAACCATACCATTCCTTTTCGCACAGTTCCTGTGGCAGAGGTCTTCGATGAGAATGGCGACTATGCCAAGACGCCTATGTCGGTTGCTTCGGGGCCCAACTTTGCGGGTCTTGAGGATGCTTTCCATGCTATCCAAGACAGAAACTACTACCTTAACGCACAGGCATATCTCAATGTGGAGTTTATCAAAGGACTCAACTGGCGTACCACAGGTTCGGCTGCTTTGGGGGCATATTCACGCCGCTATTTCACGGAGTACCGCGACTTCGGTCCTGTCCAGATCGGTGTGGACGGCGGACAGTTGGATTCCTATGCGGGCACGAATTTGAAAATTATGTTCAACTCGGTGCTTACCTACGACCAGCGTTGGGGCGACCATGGTTTCAAAGCGATGATAGGAACGGAGTGGTGGCGCTACGATGGGTACGACCTCGCGGTGCATAGTTACGGTTTCTCTATTCCTATGGCGGAGTCTATCGCCTTGGCATCTGCTGGGGCTACTAAGAATGCTTCTGATGGTATTCCACAAGAGCGTCGCGGCTCTGCCTTTGCGCGTATCAACTACGACTACAAGGGTAAGTACCTCCTTGCTGCCAATTTCCGTGCAGACGCGTCCGATAGGTTCGTGAAGAAACACCGCTGGGGCTTCTTCCCCTCGGTTAATGCCGGTTGGCGTATGGGCGAGGAGAGTTGGATTAAGGACAATGCAGGCGATTGGCTATCCAATGTTAAGATTCGCGCCTCGTGGGGTATCTTGGGCAACGACAATATCCCGCAGTATATGTACCAGTCCACCTATGCACTCAGTGGTTTGAGTCATGCCTTCGACAATGGTTCAGAGGGGAAGACAGGCGCGTGGATTGCTATCCTGGGCAACGAAGACCTCAAATGGGAAGAGGTGAACCAGACGGACATCGGTTTAGACCTTGGTTTCTTCCGCAATCGTCTCACCCTCACCTACGACTACTACAATCGCCAGACCAAAGATATGCTTTACCAAGGTGCGCTTTGTTTGACGGGGGGTATGAGTTACTATTTCAATTCCAACGACCCGGCGAACACCGTACCTGTCTATTTCAATGCGGGTCTGGTGGAGAACCAGGGACACGAGCTCTCTATCTCGTGGCAGGACACCAAGCGGGATTTCACGTATAGCATAGGCGTGAATATGTCCTTCAACCAAAACAAGGTTAAGCAGGTCGGTAATGTTCCGGGTGCTACCACCATCGACAAGGGTTTGGACAATGCCTGGCCGTTGCTCACGCGCACGGAGGACGGTTATGCGATGTCTATGTACTATGGCTACGAGGTGTTGGGTATTTTCCAGACGCAAGAGCAGGTGGACGCCTACAATCAGTATGCTTTGGACAATTGGCGTACGCAGAATCCCGGCCATCCCTATGGCTTTGCGGAGAATGGACAGCCTTTGAATGCAGATGGCAAAGAGATAGGTATCTTCTATCAGAACCAGAACACAGGGGTAGGTGATCTTATTTTCGATGATAACGGGCAGGGTCGCGTCTCGGCAGCGAGCCGCAAGTATATAGGCAATCCGTGGCCGAAGATGGAGTTGGGTATCAATGCGTCTTTCGCTTACAAGGGTGTAGACTTGTCTTTGGTATTCTCGGGAGCGTTTGGTTTCGATATCATGAATTTGGTCAAGCCCTATACCCATATGTTCATGTCAGACAATACTACGGCAGATATTTTCGAGACATCTTGTTTTGGCAAGGACAACACACGGGTCACAGAGCATCCTCGTGTGGGCTACCTCGACGAGAACAATTCCGTGATAGGTGACGGTGCTGCCAACCGCAACTACTCTACCGTATCGGGCTACCTGGTGGAGAAGGGCGACTATCTCAAACTCAAGAACCTGTCCTTGGGCTACACCTTACCCCGCAAATATACCATCAAGGCGAAGATGGAGAAACTGCGCATCTATTTCTCGGCGCAGAATCTCTTCACCATCACATCTTATACAGGCATAGACCCCGAAATCGGTGGCAGCAGCCTGATGTACAATATCGACCACCAGAACCGCTATTTGCCTTCCCGCCTGTATGCCTTTGGCTTAGACATCACCTTCTAAACCATCCACTACGGAATATATCCCACTTGTATTGTTCAACACACACATCAAGCAGACACTATATATGAAACACACTGTGATAAGCCTTCTGCTTTTGTTTAGTCTGTTGCTGACAGGCTGCAAAGATTTCTTCGACATATCCAATCCGCAGACCCTCTCGCCCGACAATTTCCCTGCTACGATGGAGCAGGTGGATCAATTGGTTACCGCAGCGTATGCGCAGAGCCATAGCATCGGTATGTATGCGTTCTATTGGTTTCCTATGGGGGTATATCTCTACGACCATACGAGTGACATCTATGGCTCGTACGACGAGCGTGCCACGAGTCAAGACAACTATACGGCTATTGATTCGCGCTATATCACCACCACTTATACCGATTTGTGCAAGTGGATACGCTTGTCCACCACGGGCATTGATGGCATAGAATCGTATCGGAAACGTTATGGCACCAAGCAGGAACAGGATGCTTTGGACTATGCTGCGGGCGAGTGCTATTTCAATCGTGCTTTGGCATACTGGCATGCTCAGATATTTTTCGAGCAGAAAGCCGATGCGTGGGGTTTCCCTATTATTGACAGAGTCATATCCGATGTGGAAGAGATGAAACTCCCCCGTGCTACGGTGCGCCAGACATGGCAGTTCGTCATAGATGATTTGGAGCGGGCTATCCCTTTGTTGACGGGGCATAATGAAGATCCTTTCCGTGCTACGGAGTGGGCAGCCAAGGGCTTGCTTGCCAAGGTGTATATGCAGTCGCTGTATATCTTTCCCGAGAATCGCGACAAGGCACGCAAACTAATGGAGGACATTATCTTCAATAGCGGAAAAGTGCTTGTGCCTTACGAGGTCTATGCCGATATGTTCTATGGCAACGAAGCCAACGAGCATAATGCCGAGTCGCTCTACGAACTCACTATGACCACCAATCCCAATCAGAACGGACCTTGGGATAACTACACTACGGGTTCGGGTATGCCTATGGTCTACGCGCCTTGGTATGTGGACTTGGACATCCGTTTTCGCAAGGGGCGCGAGGACAAGACTGACCCGCTCACGTTGGAGAATGATATCATCATCTCCAAGAAGTCATCCGAGTGGGGCAACAATTTTGTCCACGACCGCAATATCGCCCGTTTTGGTTTTTGGAATTTTTATGGTGATACCGTGCCGCGCCTGACTTTCAACCCTGCCTATGACTTCGATGCCCCGCGCTCTTTGGACAACTACCCCTATATGATTTCCACGCCCGACTACCGTGCGGACGCGCTGGCTTTGAAGAACGACAAGAGTAAGGTTGATCCCCGCTTGCGCCTGTTTGCGGGGCAGCCCTACGTGGACGAGTTTATCGATGCCACGGGTAGAACCACCGTCTATGACCGCTCTTCCGAGTGCAATAACCGTCCCGACCGTTTGGCTTGGCAACACCGCAAATACACCAATACACGCGGTGTGGAGATGGGTGCGTTACCCTACGGGCAGAACCAGTCTTCGGCTTGCAACTACTATATCGTCCGTCTTGCGGATATCTATCTGTTGTATGCCGAGTTATTGTCGGATACTGACCCAAGCACCGCCTTGGAGTATATCAACAGGGTGCATCGCCGTGCTTATGGCTATCCTTCGGACACGCCCTGCCCCTACGACTATACTTCGCTTACCGATCGCACCAAAGCCTATTTCGATACCGACCCTCTGGCAAACAATCCCTTGCGCTACGAACGTTGGGCGGAACTGTTCGCCGAAGGACAGTGGTGGTTGGACGTGAGGCGTTACCGTTGTGGCGCAGAAGAGGCGGATTATTACAGGGAGACCTCTCACGGGGCGATTACGTGGAAGGGTGATGAGAGTTACGTCCAACCTATCCCGCAGTTGGAGTTGGAGCGCAACCGCAATATCCAGCAGTCCGCGGGTTACCCGGGCATTTAACCGTTGAAACTACGAAACGATATGCAACGTACTTTTTGTTTGATAGCACTTTGCTTGTGTGCCTATGCGGGGCTGAGGGGGCAGGTCTATACTTTCCATACAGACGCCTTGCAGCAGGGCTATATCACGCGCCCTTACGAGCGTTACGAAGCCGAGGAGGGCTACTGCCTCACCACAGGTCAATTCCTGCCAGCGTCCGATGTACAGACCGATTTGCAGTCGGAGGCATCCCACCAGCAAGCCGTCCAACTTTCGCAGGCGGGCGAGTATGTCTCGTGGGTGGTCAACCGGGCGGGCGATGGGCTCACTTTGCGTTTCTCTTTGCCCGATAATGCAGAGGGTACGGGCTGTACAGGCACGGTGGCGATTTATGCTAACGATGAGTGCGTGGCAACGGTGGCGTTGAGCAGTTATTGGGCGTGGCAGTACTGCACCGCTACCTACCCAGGCAATACCCCCAGTTCTAATGCCGTTATCCGTATGCGTTTCGATGAGACCCATGTGCGTCTGAGCCGTATGGTGCAGCAGGGCGAGACGCTCCGCGTGGAACGCATCACCGAAGGCGACCTGCCTTATACCATCGACTTTGTGGAGTTAGAGCCTGTTCCTGCGCCCGTGTTGCCCGAGCATTTGGCAGCAGCCGATGTGGTGGTATTTGATGGCAAGGGCGATATTGCCGATTTCATCGCCCAGCACGAGGGACAGACTATCTATATCCCCGAGGGCAGGTGGGAGACCCACCAGCGTATCCACCTCCGCCGTGCGGATGGCACGGCGTTGATAGGTGCGGGCATGTGGTACACCGAATTGTACTTTGCCGCCCCTTCCGACAATGCGACTACCTATGCCCACCGTGGTATCGAAGCCAGCCGCAGCAACCTCCGTGTAGAGGGGCTGTACTTGAATACGATCAACAACCGCCGTTACTACTTGGAGGACTCCCGCTACCAGGTCGGCAAGGCGTTTATGGGCAACTGGGGGCGCAATTCCGTTATCCGCAACTGTTGGGCGGAGCATTTCGAGTGTGGTGCGTGGATAGCCGATTATAGCGGTGCGGTCAGTGAGGACTTGCTGATAGAAGGCTGCCGTTTCCGCAACCACTATGCCGATGGGGTGAACTGCTCCCAGGCATCTACCCGCCATACCGTGCGCTATTGCTCCTTCCGTAACAATGGGGACGATGATATGGCAAGTTGGACAACAAGCCGTCGCTGTGTGGGCGTGGAGTATGCCTACTGTACGGCGGAGAACAACTGGCGTGCCTCCTCTTTGGGTTTCTTTGGCGGCACCGCACATCGTGCGCACCACTTGGCTATCTTCGATGCCTTGGAATGCGGTGCGCGTGTCAATGCCGATTTCTCGGGCTTGGGCTTTGGCGATACCGATTCTATCTATATCCACGACGTCACGATTCACCATTGCGGCTGCCCTGCGGGTCAGAAGGGCGTGGCAGGCGATTTCTGGGGCAACCGTCAGGGGGCGCTCAATATCGGCAGTACCAACCTCTACGATGTGCAGCATATCGTATGTGAGAACCTGACCATCACCGACTCCCGTTACGATGCCGTGTATATGGTCGGAGGCAAAGGCGGTAAATTGAAAAATGTCGTCTTGCGCGATGTTACCATAGACGGTGCAGGACGCTATGGCATCTGCTACTATGGTGCGGCAGGAAATGTTTCCTATTGCAACCTCACTATCCAAAACTGCCAGTCGGGCGAACAGAGTACGCCTTCTGCCGCCTTGCATATCGACGACCGTTGCGGTATTCCTATGGCTGTTGCACCCGCCGCTATATCGCTCGCAGACGACGTTGCCGTCTGGTATAATGTGTTAGGCATGCCCGTTTCCGAGACCTACCAAGGTTTGCTCATCTCGTCCCAAGGCAAAATCATCCGTACGAACTAAGAACCATACAGATACCATGAATAGATATCGAAATACCTATCAGTGCTTGTATAGCCTGTTGTTTGCCGCTTTTGCGCTGTGTGTGAGCAGTTGCCGTGTGGATACCGATAGGGTGTCTTCTCCCGATGGGCGGCTTGAAGTCCGCTTTGCTCTGACGGATGGGGGTATGCCGCAGTATAGTGTGTGCTGCGAAGGAAAGCCGCTGTTGTTGCCCTCTGCTATGGGGCTTACGACGCGCGATGCCGATTTGTCCTCCGCCTTTTGCTGGATAGATAGCGAGACCGCTACCCACGATGAGACCTGGGAGACGGTGTGGGGTGAGGAGCGGTATATCCGCGACCACCACCGCCAGTTGACCGTTCGTTTGCAGCATGCCTCGGGCATACGTATGGATATCCAGTTCCGTGTTTTTGACGATGGCTTTGCTTTCCGTTATCTGTTTCCCGACTGTGCAGGCGATAGCATGGTCGTATATGAGGAGCATACCGAGTATGTCTTTGCCCAGACGCCCGAGGCGTGGTCTATCCCGTGGCGTACGGAATACTACGAGGCGCTGTGGACAAAGTCGCCTATCACCGAGAAGGACACCACGTGCAGTCCTATCACCTTGATGTTGCAGGACGGAGGATATGCCTTCCTCCACGAAGCCGCCTTGGTGGACTATCCCGCCCAGAATTTCTATTATGTAGGCGATACGGTTCGCACCTTCCTCACGCCTTGGCGCGATGGCGTGGCGGCGTACGAGTATGGTGCATGGCATACACCTTGGCGCTTTATGACCGTCGCGCAGGATTTGCGGGGCTTGATGGCTTCGCGGGTGATGCTCAATCTGAACGAGCCCTGTGCTTTGGATGACACCTCTTGGATTCGCCCTATGAAGTTCATCGGTATCTGGTGGGGGATGCACTTAAAGCATATGACGTGGTGGAACGGGCCTCAGCATGGCGCTACCACTGCGCGTATGAAGCAGTATATCGACTTTGCTGCCGACCATGGCTTTGGCGGAGTGCTGGCAGAGGGTTGGAATGTCGGCTGGGGGGCATGGGACGGTCCTCACCCTTACGAGCGTTTCTCTTTCGTCACCCCCTATGTCGACTATGATATAGACGCGCTGGCGGCGTATGCCCACCGCCGCGGTGTGCAGATTATCTTCCATCACGAGACGGCGGGCGATGCGGCGAACTACGAGGCGCAGTTAGACACGGCATATCGGTATATCGAGCAGTACGGTATGCACGCCGTCAAGACGGGCTATGTATCGCCTTACGTCACCTATGCGGAGGGAAAGCAGTACAACCGCTCGCAGGCGGGTGTGCGCCACTACCGTCGTGTCATGGAGGCTGCGGCAGCGCATCATGTGGCTATCGACAATCACGAGCCTGTCATGCCCACAGGTTTGCAACGTACCTTCCCCAATCTCATGACGCAGGAGGGTATCCGTGGGCAGGAGTGGAATGCGTGGGCGCAAGACGGTGGCAGTCCCGCCTCACATGTCGCCACGTTGCCTTTCACTCGTATGCTGGCAGGCCCTGCCGACTACACCCCGGGTGTGTTCTGTTTCGACAATCCCGTCCACCCCGACACCCGTGTCCATGCCACTTTGGCGAACCAGTTGGGCTTGTTTGTCGTGCTCTATTCGCCTTTGCAGATGGCGTGCGACCTGCCCGAGAACTACCTACTATACCCCGAAGCCTTTCGCTTTATCGAAGCCGTACCTTGCGACTGGGAGCAGTCCCGTTTGCTGGACGGTGCGATTGGCGAGTATGTGGTCATGGCGCGTCAGGGACGTGGCAGTGAAGACTGGTATGTCGGGGCAGTCAATGCCGATACCCCGCGTACAGTTGCCCTTGATTGGTCATTCCTTCCCGATGGCACGTATGCAGCCATGCTTTGGCAGGATGCTGTCGAGGCGGATTGGCAAAACCGCCCCTACGCTTTGGATATCACTCCTTTCACGCTTCATATTGCCAATGGGCAGGTCGTTCGGCAAGGAAACAGTTGCCCCGTTCCCACAAGTGTCCGTATGGCATCAGGCGGTGGCTTTGCCCTTACCTTATATCCTGTTTCCGAAGAGTAGAAAGGACAGTCGTCAATCACAGACGCCTTGGCGTCCGTTGTATCAGAAATATCTGTTTTAGATATTAGTTAGTTGTTAGTTTGAGGAACGCGCTTAGGGATTGCAGCCCTAAGCGCGTTTGTGTGCTTAGGGCGCAGCAGGTGTCCTTGTTCGTTTGCTGTTTTTTGCATACAGTGATAGGTTGCCTATGTGGCGCAATGTCCAGCCTAAATTATGCCATCGCCCTACTACCAAAAAACGCTGTTTCCCCCTTCTTTGTGCAAATATAAAATATGATTAAAATTACATCGCCTTATACCCTATGCTTTGTCCCGTCGTAAAACGCCCTTTTTCGTATCCTTTGCTGCATTTTTATACGGTTCCACGTTTGGTTTGTGTGCTTTCAAATCAGACCGATGATGCGCGCTAATAAACAGTATTTCTATGGTTTGTAAAATCAATCGCTCCTTATGGACGCATCTGTTTTACCTCTTCTCTCTGTCTGTTCCGTTCCATTCAAGTGTCAATTGTCTGTCTTTATTGTAACATCATCGCAACATTATCGTAACATCATCGTAACATCATCGCAACATAAAGCCCTTACTTGCGGGTTAAGTAGCGCATACAGAATAGAAACATATTTTATATTTCAGCCTCTGATTTTTAATTTTATTATCAATAAATCGGTCTTCATTTCTCGCATCCTTATCCTTCATACAAGGCAGTCTGTTGTTGCTGTTTCTACTTTCCTTCTATTCCTCATAGGATATGCACCGCCTTGCGTACTCTTAGGGCATGTGGTCATGTAATCGCAGGTATAAAAGGCTTATTTGGACAAAATGCACCGTAAATTTGTGTATGTGATTTTTTTTGTGTAATTTTGTCCCGACTTTGTGGTTGGTATCAAGTCTTCAAACCTGTCAATTCGTAAAATATTCAATACTTCATGTCGCCAACAATCACTATCTATTGTAAGAATACAGGGCAGTACCATGATGTACCTCGTGGTATCTCTCTGATTGAATTAAAGGATTTATTGGGAATAGAGTTACCGTTCCCTATTGTGGTGGCGCATGTGAACTACAAGGCAGAAAACCTTGATTTCCTGCTTTATAAGCCAAAGGATGTAGAGTTCTTAGATGCCAGTTCTCCCAGTGGCATACGTTGTTATACCCGCACGTTGAATATGATTTTGGCTTGCGCTGTCAATGAGTTGTATCCACAGATGGACTTGCGTGTGGAGCACCCTATCAGCAAGGGGTATTACTGCACACTCCAGTGGAAAAAGCGGCATGAGGGAGAGGAGAAATGTCCGAGACTGACCCCTGAGATGGTGGCTGCCATCAAGGAACGTATGCGGTTGATTATCAAGGAAGACAGAAAGATATACGAGGAGGAGAAACGTACCAAAGAGGTAATGAAGATGTTTGGAGAGCGAACGGATGGAGAGAGTACGATTTTTGAGACCTTGGGCAATCCGTATTGTCGCTATTTCCGTATGGGGGATTATATCGACTACTACACCTCCGTGCTTATGCCGTCCAGCGGTTATGTGTCGCTGTTTGACCTTGAGCCTTACTACGATGGTATGCTGCTGAGGGTGCCTAGCGTGAAGAATCCGTTGAAGTTGGAAGAGGCGATACCTATGGGAAAGATGTTTGACGTGTTCCAGGAGTATGGCGATTGGAACAGGTTGTTGAATATCAACAACGTGGCGGACTTTAATGTGGCGTGTCGAAAGAACAAGAGTTTCACGATGATCAAGTTGGCAGAGGCGTTACACGAGAAGAAAATTGCTATTATCGCAGACGACATTGCCGCACGCAAGGGACAGACGAAAATCATTCTTATTTCGGGTCCTTCTTCATCAGGAAAGACCACGTTCTCCAAGCGCTTGCAGGTGCAGTTGATGGTAAACGGCATTAGGCCTGTTATCATTTCTATGGACAACTATTTTGTCAACCGTGTGGATACGCCCAAAGATGAGAACGGAGACTGGGATTTTGAGAATATCAATGCCTTGGATTTGCCGTATTTCCGCCAGCAGATGAGCGATTTGCTCGAAGGGAAAGAGGTGAAGTTGCCAGTGTATTCGTTTGAGAAAGGTGAGCGCACTGAGGAAGGACAGCGGGTGAAATTGGAGAAAGGAACGGTGCTGATAGTGGAGGGCTTGCATGCGCTCAACCCCACGCTACTGCCC
>X363_Desmarests_Spiny_Pocket_Mouse__coassemble_93_pt1 | contig 73053 bp, 62 predicted proteins | sample X363_Desmarests_Spiny_Pocket_Mouse__metabat2_low_PE_030 | metagenome-assembled genome bin X363_Desmarests_Spiny_Pocket_Mouse
AGTATCCTGCCATAAAAACACTACCCAAAATTTGCATTTCTATTTGGACTTTATAACCGAAAAAACGAGAAAAAGCCCATACGTGGTAAACGGCAATAGGGTTTCAAGCGGTAGTTGGCTTGAAGCCTTATGAATATCTTATAGAAACAGTCCGTAAGCATATAAAGGGAGATATAAGCATTGATGAAGTACAACAAACTTATTTAGATAGTCCACTACTGATAGGCAACGAGAATATCAGTCTTTTATAACAACTATTGCAAACAATAAATTATCCGTCAAATAAATGATGGTTACCATTGGATTAAAGGATTGTGAGATGTTTACGGAATACACACTAAATCCAACCATTAAATAGAAGTTTGTTTCTATGCTCTACCCCGATAAGCCTAACCATCCTCATCAAAAATATCTATTAACAATCAATGGATTAGTTATCTATAATTCTAGTAGTTCGGCTGACACTTTGGCGGATATATGAGGGTCTTGTATAGCATCCGTCTTTTGCTGTTTGAGCCAGAGGGTGGCGTTTGACTCTAATGTCCATTGGGGAAGGTTGCCGACGGGTTGGTATTGCAAGGCACGGTAGATGGCTGTGCAGGGTTGGTTGGTGTCGGAGATGATAGCATACAGCAGGCGGAGGTGGAGGTATTCAAACGCATACTGTTCCAACTGTTGTACCGCTTGCTTCCCTACTCCTCTGCCTCTTGCCTGCGGAGCGATATACATCCCTATGGCTGCCTTGCGGTTACGCGGGTCGAAATCAAACAGGTCTATGCAACCTACGGTCTCTGCTCCGTCTTCTATGATTAGGCGCAACTGTCCATCGCGGTAGATGTCTCCCGTGGAAGACTCCACGTATTGGCGCAGGTCGTACATAGAAAGCGGATTGTGGTTGTCCGAATCCGCCCATGACGTCGCGTCATTCTCCCATTGGTAGAGAAAAGGAATATCCGCAGGCTCTAACTTGCGCAAACGTATCATATATGCCTCTGTTTTTAACCCAAAGCGTTCATTAGAACGTAATGGGGTATGTATGGGAAATCCAATAACCGTTTTGAACTTATCCAAAAAGTTTTGCGAAGAAGGATTTATTCTGGCGGATAGGCTCCGTCGGAAGGTTATCCATCGGCATAGGCATATTATACTTGCCACCGTGAATCATATTGTATATAACACCCCAATCAGGCAAGCCGCCCAAGTTACGGTCATCTATATAGAGATCCGCCGTTATCTTTCGATTGGTGGGCGCAGAGGAATCTTCCTCGGGATAGTTAGAGTTGATGGCATAAAACTCCAAGCCCTTGGAGGCACAGTAGGCAACGGCTTCTTGCAAAAGTTCTCCCTCACGCACTGTCCACAAAATCAACTGGTGGTGGTCTTCGTCCTGCAGTTTTTTCAAAGTCTGAATAGCAAAAGGAATTGGCTTTCCAATACGCGGATACTCGTGGGTTACGATAGTTCCGTCGAAATCAACAGCAATAATCATAGTCAGTATAGTTTAATATGTTTCTTTATTCGTTGTAGGTGTCAGTTCCAACTGTATCTTACGTGCAGTAGGCTTGGTAAAGTACCAGCCGATAGCCCCTATTGCCGCAATCCACAGCATAGACTGGTAGCAACCCAAGAGATAGAATGCTACTATACCAAGCACCATAGCGTTCGACACCAAGCATATACGCCATACGGCATAGGTCTGGTATCGGCGGTACTGCGCCTCAGTAAGCGGATGCGTTTCATCCACTATTTGCAACAGTTTCTCGCAGGCTTTCTTAAATCCATACAAGCCCAAAGGTATCGTAAGCAACGCATCGAATATCACTACGTACTGTATAGCTTTTCCTGCCGTTGTCAACGGGTCAATGGGCAACACGATACCTTTGATAATCAAGAGATACATAGCCGTAGCCGCCACTACTGCCAACAACATCATACCGTAGTAATACCAATTCAGGTGTTTCGCAATTTTATGTTCCATTATAAGGGGTATTTAGTGGATTATTATATAGTTTGTTTATTGAGTCTATACCTTGTTTCTATCGTATCTCCCGTAATACATAACGTAATTTAAGCAGGAAGTATAAAAAAACATAATGAAACAGGCAATATATCTTGCTCTTGTTTACTACACTTCTTCTTGACCTGACCGCTACCTAACCGCTACCTGACCGCTCTCAACACTTTGAGGACATCGGAAAAATAACGGTATGCTATTTTTATAATTGCTTTTCTATTTATATGTATTTTAATGCAGCCAGTGGTAGTTATGATTCGTATCTTGTGCCATAGTTTATCCGTTAAACGCTATGCGGTTCAGAATAGAGCGCCCAAGCGTTATCTCATCCGTATATTCCAACTCATTGCCTATTGCCACGCCACGTGCCAACTGGCTTATTCTAAGCGTGATACCCTCCTGCTCTATCAAGTTCTGCAAGCGGCGGTAGATATAGAAATTGGTGGTATCACCTTCCATAGTGGTAGGTAGCGCAAATATCACCTCCTCTATATGTTCGGGCACTATACGCGCGAGCAAGGAATCCACCTCTATCTCCTTGGGACCGATTCCGTCCATAGGAGAAATAACGCCGCCCAAGACATGATACACCCCCGCAAACTGTCCCGTATTCTCAATAGACATCACGTCCTGCACATTTTCCACCACACACACCGTCTGGTGGTCGCGACGGGGAGACTGACATATCGGGCATACCTCTTGGTCGGAGATATTATGGCATATGCGGCAATAATGCACTTCCTTTTTCAGTCGGTTGAGCGCGGAAGTAAATGCATCCACATCCTTTTCTTGCTGACGCAACAGATGCAACACAAGCCGCAATGCCGTCTTACGCCCGACACCAGGCAAGGAAGCCACTTGATTGACGGCATTCTCTAACAATATAGATGGATAGGTATTCAATGCTATGCTATTATAGATGAATCGATATTACTATTGCTGTATGATTGACTTGTCGGCTACTTGTCCCCTACTTCTCGGCTACTTGTCGGCTACATGACACGTAGATGACCCGTGTTTGACCCGTAAGGTCAGCGGGAAGACAACATCTACAAAATGGCGTGTATAGGGTCATTTGTTTTATGTAGAACAGTCCTGCCCGTAATACAACAAGGCATAGGGAAACACTTAATGCTGGCTTGTCTTTTTCGAACCGTCTTGCGGCTTCTGCGCCCAGCGTGCGGGTATCATTCGGTACGGGTAGCGAGAACGGATATTGTCGGCATTCGGACAGTTACAACTATGGATACGGATGCCCTTTGTAACGCTGATGAAACCGAATATCGGTTCTCCCGGTTGCGGATTGCAGCATTTGGAGAGGTTGTAATCCACATTCTTGACATTCATATCCACCTCTATCGCCAAGCCGCGCAAGGCTTCGTTATTGACAAAGGTCGCAGGTCTTGTGTCTTCGTCCGGCTGCACCGAAGCCGCTTTGGAGGGCTGCGGGGTTTCCAATTGCAAGAACACGTCCCGAATATGCAAAATATCTTCCTTCTCTTGGGCAATAGACTGGTAGAGGTCGCTCACGGCTTTGTAGCCTAACTTGCCTGCCATACGGGATATATCGCTCTCGGTGTATTCTATCTTCCAATTATGGAAACGACGCTCCAGCACTTCCTTTCCCTCTGACGCATCCTTGTATTCAATCTCTTTGAGAGACTGGCGAATCTTGTTTTTCGCCTTTGTTGACGCCACGAAATTCAGCCAATCGGCATTGGGCTTTTGATTAGGAGAGGTCAGTACCTCTATACTGTCGCCATTGTTCAACTTCTGTCGAATAGATACATTCTGGTTTTGTATGCGACCACCCACGCAGTGGTCACCTACATCGCTATGGATAGAATAGGCGAAGTCGAGCACGGTAGCGTCCGCGGGTAGTCTTCGCAAATCTCCCGTAGGCGTAAATACATACACGTACTGCCTATTAGCCAGGATATTGCCCTTCACACCCTTATACGCCCAATGCGCTGCCACACCTTTCTCCGCCACCTCGTCCATACGCTTGGTACGAATCTGCACCTCCACCCAACGATTGTCTGGCCCTAACACGGTCGTATGGAGGCTCTCGTAGCCATTCTCCTTGGGAACCGACAACCAGTCGCGAAGACGCCGCGGGTTGGGTTGGAATATATCCGTAATCAAAGAATATACCTGCCAGCAGTCGGACTTCTCCTTATCGGGTGCAGAATCCAGTATGATACGAATAGCGAACAGGTCGTATATCCTATCCACATCGCATTTCTGCATCTGCATTTTATGGTAAATGGAATGAATGGACTTAGGACGACCCTTGATGGTAAACTCAAAACCTTCCGCCCGTAATTTGGCTTCTAACGGGGCTATGAAACGGGCGATATAGTCATCACGCTCCGACTTCTTGGCATTCAGCGCGTGCGCGATGTACTTATACTGTGTATATTCCGTGAATTTCAGCGCCAAGTCTTCCATCTCGGTCTTTATCTGGTACAGACCGAGCCGATGCGCCAAAGGAGCATGCAACATCTGCGTCTCCTTGGCGATATGCTTCCTCCGCTCAGAATCCCCCTCTTTGTCCAATTGGCGCAGGAGTTCAAGACGTTCTGTGAGAATATCGAATAATATCTTGTTGCTATCTTCCATTTCGTACTATTGGGGTATTTGGAGGTAGAATATAATGTTTTGCTGAAAAACGGTGCAAATTTACCATTTTTTTTGCATATATGAAAAAAAAACTGTAACTTTGCGGCGGTTTTGGACAAAAAACCTCAGTTCATACATTCACAGTCAGTCGAGAATAATCAAAAACTATACCAAAACAAGATGAAAACAACAAAGATTATCATGGTCAGCCTGCTCAGTATCGCCGCCATAGCAATGGCGTATTTCTGCGTGATGAGCGTCGTAACCCCTATTTCCTTTGAAAATACACGCGCGGAACGTGAGGTGGCAGTCGTGCAAAACTTGATTCACTTGCGCACCGCCGAAGTGGAATACAACCGTGAAAAAGGGCGTTTTACATCCGACTTAGACAGCCTTGTATTGTTCCTACAAAATACACCCAAAAAGGAAGTGCTCAAAGAAGGTAGTTTGACCGATAAACAGTTGGAGGCAGGTTTGACCGAGCCCAAAGCCGTAAAAATAATCAATACCGCAAAAGCGAAAGCACAAAAGAAACAGACTTTTGAGAGCGAAGATGCCCTATACGCTTATATCTGGGAAAATGACAAAGAGGTAAAAAGCAATGGATTGTCCGGATTCCGTCGTGATACGATTGAGAAGAATATGATTGAGACGCTTTATAAAGGGGCGTTTACAGCAGAGAATATCGGGCAAATCATATACATACCTTACACCAATGGTCAGAAATTTGAGTTGGAGGTAAACAACAACTACACCACAAGCCAAGGTATTCGCGTGCCTTTGTTTGAGATCCGCGCACCTTTCTCTACCTATCTTGGAGATTTGAACGAGCAGGAGTTGGTGAACCTGACAGACAAAGAGCAGAAACTGGAACATTACGCAGGCTTGAAAGTGGGTAGCATTGATGCACCCAACAACAACGCTGGCAACTGGGAGTAATCAATGCGAATCATTTCAGGACAGTTTAGGGGGCGCCGATTGACGCCCCCTAAAAATATCACAGCACGTCCTACCACGGACTTTGCCAAAGAGAGTTTGTTCAATCTGCTGAACAATCGCATGGATTTTGAAGGCTGCGATATGTTGGATTTGTTTGCAGGCACGGGAGGTATCGGCTTGGAGTTTGTCAGCCGCGGTGCGCGGTCGGTTACAGCGGTGGAGTTGGCACATACACAGCAGAACTTCATCATCTCCACAAGCAAGCAGTTAGGCATACGCAACCTGACTGTGGTACGTAGCGATGTATTCAGATACCTGAACGCATGCAACCTGCGTTTTGACTTTATCTTTGCCGACCCTCCTTATGCACTTCCCGAACTGCCTACCCTTCCCAACTGGATATTCGAAAAAGGACTGCTCAAAGAAGAGGGGCTGTTTGTTCTTGAACACGGCAAGGACTACGATTTCTCCTCCCATCCCCACTTCATTGACCACCGCACCTACGGCAGCGTACACTTTACGTTCTTTCAATAGTTGGATGCTGATGTCTACATTATACCTAAAAACACATTCATAGGATTGTGTTTTTCGTGTTTTATGTTGAAAGTAATTTTATAGCAAACTACATTCGCGCCTATAAACATCACAAAATTACAATACTAGTTTTTCAAACTGCACGTCTTCCCACATATAATCATCTTCAATAATATCGGACATCAAAAAATCTTCTTTATTGGGGAAATGAGTTAGAAAATCTTCTCTTGACAAATTCAATGAAGCAATAATTGTTTTTACAAATTTAATTTCTGCATATTCCACAATCTCATCAACCTCAATACTCTTGAATGCTAAATCCAAGATACAATATATGTCTTTGGGAGAGATAGGAGTTTGTTTTAGATCTCGAATATATTCAGTTAAGAATTCTTTTCCTCTCTTGTTAATTTGTTCCACGTAGTGGTTAATTTCCGCACTGCAATCAATGCCTTCAAAGACATATTCCTTATTGATTAAATCTTTCAAAAGTTTAATTTCTTGAGGGACTATATACCCATCGCAAGCTATGCAGCAAAAAATGGTTTGCAAATAAAGTTTCTGTATCTCCATAGTGTTGTATATAAATAACTCTTTTTATAGTTACTAATTAAATCCTATTCGTCTTGCTTCTTCCTTTTTCCCTTCAAATTGATCTCGAATTTTTTCAAAACGTCGAATTTCATCCAATGAAACAGTTGGTTTATATTCTTGGAGCGTTTCTTTCAAAATATCCATCGTTATCTTCCTCTTACCTGCACGACGTGTATTACGTGCCGCGTTGTCCGCCAATAATTTGATATCACTGGCTACGAAATTTTGTGTTCTATCTACCAAGTAGGCATAGTCAATACCAAAATCGGCTCTATACTCCAAGTATAAACGTAATAAACTTAAACGTGTTTCAGCATCGGGATTAGGAATATAATATTTCATCTCCAATCTACCAGCCCGTAAGGCTGCTGCGTCAATACTATTCGGTTGATTGGTTGCTGCTATTACAAGAACTCTATTTTCGCCACAATTATTAAGTTGAGTTAGGAACTCATTTACTTCACCTGCTTCACTGACATTATTATGTTTTTCACGCGACATTATCATAGCTTCTACCTCATCTAAAAACAATATAGTTGGGGCATTTTCTCTTGCTTGATCAAATAATGCCGCTATTTTTTCCTGTCCTCCATGAATATAAGGAGAAGCTACATCAGAACATTTCACGTACATATAATTATATCCACTTTCTTCAGCAAACTTTTCAGCAAAGAAAGTTTTTCCACAGCCAGGAGGGCCATATAAAAGAATGCCATTCGGCATAGGTATTCCCAAAGCCTTATTTTCCTCTGGATGAAGCAATAGATCTATCACATCGTCCTTCATACGTTGTTTTAGTTCTTTCATCCCTGCTACATCTTTGAAACCGTTTCCTTTCCGTACATTCAGATCCGACTGTTTTGTTGCTCCTATATTTTTATTACTATTAACATAAATAGATTTTATTCGGATTTCCCCTTTGAGTGCTTTGGCAAATTCTTCTGCGTTTTTGAATCTCATATCTACATCATACGATAACGCACATGAAATAATAGACAGTAATGTATCATCTAATTCAAACAACTTCAAGTTTGGTATCTTCAATGGTTTCGATTTCTCTTGTAAAACTAATTCTTCGACTTCATATTGCGATTTCTGGGTTCTTGGTATATCCACAAAATATGGAGGCATCTTAAAAAGCATTTGATACAACATTGCACCAACAGCATATACATCACTTTGTGGAGTAAAAACTCCATTAAAAGTTTCTGGTGCTAATGTAAACAAATTCACTCCGCATTTATCAAAAGAATTACGTTCCTGATCAATATAGCGTGCATGTCCAAAATCAATCAACTTTGCTACATTTGGCTCTTGGCTCATATCTATCATCGTATTTTGTATACTCACCTCATTATGCACAATACAACGATTTTGAGAATGCAAGAAATGGAGAGCATTTAATACTTGAATAGCAATTTGTTTAGCTTCATATACACGAATACTCTCTCTTTGCATTTTTTCTGCTACTGTCTCACCAGATATAAAATCAAGTACAATGTATCCTAATTTGACACCCTCCTTGATTAAATCTCCACTATCGTGATATGTAGGTAGGTTAGAATGATGCAAACTTTTGTACATAGTTAATTCTAACACCTGTCCATTATTATCAAATTGAGAAGGATGTAACTTGGCATAATTGAACAATTTTAGAAAATAAATCTTTTCGTCACTTCCCTTTACTCTATATGTTTCAGCATACGTTGAATGTTTGATTGGAAAAATAACCTTATATTTTCCTATTATTTGATTTCTTGAATATAACATACATACTAAAAATTAGGCTTCATAAAACGGTTTTTGGCATTGTATCTATAACATTCTTCGATATCAACATAAAAAAATCTTATTCATATCAATCACTTTATGCAGTTAAGATTCCATCAGCACCAGCGGGAACTGCCCCATTAGGAAGAAGTTCTATTATTTCTTTAATCAATGGCGCTATTTGATCTGTAGATTCTGAATTATTTATCATTTCTAATCCTTGATTAAGCAACATACGCGCTCTATGGGCATCTTTCCAGCGTATGCTATTGAAATCCTTTTGCCAACCATACATCCATACTTCAAAATACTCTCTTGTTGCAATTTTGAAATTTAGTAGATGCATTTCTTCTAATAGTTCGTCTGCCAAATGGAGATCTTTTCGGCAAATACAATCATCCACCTGTCTACGTAATTGGTTTACTGCTGAAATTTCTTTGTTTCCATATTTTTCATTATCTCTTTCTAGCATGTCAAAAGCGTTCCGTAGTTTACGTTCCGCTCTATCCCAAGCCCCTTCGTTATCGCACTTATCAATCTTTCGAAGTACAGCACGGAGATGCGAAAGGGCTCCTTCACCTCTCTCTTGGTTTTCTTTCTCTACAGCAAGTATTTCATTTTCAAGTTCTTCAATAGACTCTCCATTTTTACGCAAATTCTCTATGCTATGTTTTGCCTTACTAATTTCTTTCGCAACATAATCGTAGTTATCTCCCGAAGCACGATCTGCCAGCAAATCTTTTTCAATCTCACAATCTATCGTTGGAATATAGACAAGCAATTTACGTTGACCATCAGAGATATATTTTATTGTTAGATTGATTTCTGTTCCTTGGGGTACAAATGCTGAAACTTCTTCACCTGTTATCGTTATGTCATAAGATAGTGTTTCATAAGCAGCACGACATCCAGCACTCTCTCGTTCTGCTTCATATATAGGAATTCGAATTGTGTCAGATGCATTCCCACAACGCAAATCATTCGTGGTTTTCAAACCATTAATTACTCCTGTTGCAGGGATATGTTGATTTTTCTCAAGACCTTTCACCAATTTTATGACACTGTATTTCTTAGTTTCATCCCATACTTCTATTCCCCAATTATAAGACAAGACAGCATCACCTACTGATGTTCCACTAATAATAGAGAATTCTGTTGGAAAACAAGGATAGTTATTCCCTTGTCCATCATAGACCGTAACAGTAAAATTGTTGACTCTTCCTTCTACCAATTGACATTCTATCACATCCCCCTGTTCTGTCAATGCTATTTTATCACTGGACCACGCATTATCTGCACGAGTAAATTCCACAAAAAGCCTAGTTGGGATGGTTCCTTGCGACTTTGTTCGATCAAGCCTGGCAGTAACAAGTTCCATTGTCTCAACGGATGTTGATTGATAGTCAACCTCCAATGTTATGGTTCCTTTTTCTATTTCTATAGAAGCTTCACTATTCTTAGTAGAAGCATATAATGCAGCACCTTTGGCAACTGCGGTCATTGGGTCTATATCGGTACGAACTTTGTCCGTGACTTGTTCTCTAAGCATTTGCCTTAATATAGGCGAATAAGTAGGTCCTCCAACAAGAATCAACGAGTTAAGTTGGGCACCTGTCAGGTTGTTTTTACGAAGTAGTTCTTTGCTGATATCTATGGCTTTTTGGAATATGGGTGCAAATACGAGTTTTAGTTTCTCCTGCGTAAGAGTAATATCCAACTCCAATATATTACCTTCTTCATCCTCTCCTAACTCTCCTATATTGGATATGACACTTTCTTCTGCCTTAAATGATAATTGTATTTTTAATTCTTCGGCATACGTTTTCAATGCGTCTCTAAGCATCTGACGCCTATTCTCATCTGAAAGAATATTTGTTATTGCATAGTCTTCTTTTAGGACAGGTATCATTATATTATCAACAATAGCATAATCTAGGTCTTTTCCGCCTAAATAGTTATTACCCTCTGTATCTATCACTTGCATAATACCATCTTCTAAATGTAGCAATGCGGCATCAAAGGTTCCGCCTCCAAAGTCAAACACCAACCAATATCCATCCTTTTGGTTGGAACTTAACCCATATGCCATTGAAGCAGCAATAGGTTCTTGAAGTAGTTCGCAATGTTCAAAGCCTGCTAATCTTGCTGCACGAACTGTTGCGTCCTTTTGTACAGAGTTGAATTTTGCAGGGACTGTAATAACGACTGAACGTACATCTTCGTCTTGCACAAAGGATTTAAGTGTTTTCAAAACTTCAGCAGAAAGTTCTTCAGAATTGTAGTCTTTGGACATAAATGAACTATTATACACTTTATCTGTACCAATAGTTCGCTTAAACTCAATAAAAGTAGTTGTATCTGATGCCTTCCATGTTTTTGTAGCACAACGTTTCGCTTGTTTCATATCATTATACGCTACATCGCCCACTTTGGTCGTTTTTTTCTTTGTAAAAGTAACACACGATGGGATTGTATCTTTTGATGTATCCGACTTAATGATTTTTGGTTCCCCTTTTTCCATTCGACATAGAGCTGAATTGGTTGTTCCTAAATCAATTCCATAATCAATTTTTATACGTGCCATATTTATATAGAATTAAATGTTTTGACTTACTGTAATTTCTGCTGCTTGTATCATAACTCCTTTGTAGTTGATTTGTGGTTTTGTGATACTTGTTATTATTTGTTGCCCTTCTTCAAGAGTTTCATCGGAAACAAAATTGGCAATAACTTTCATACCGTCATTATATGGTTTTCCCAACATATCCACTATTTCATAGCCATTTGCTAAGAAATTATCTTTAATTCTATCTATAGCTTTTGATAACTGCTTATACCCTTTTATCGTACTATCCATTCGTGAAAGATTGATATGCATACGAATTATCTCATCAGCTATCTTTTTCACCAAAGAATGATCAACATTTTCTTCTTTTGAAGATATTTGTTCTATTAGTAATTGTTTCTCGAAAAGTTCAACTAATTTGTTGTCTAATCGGACACTTTCTTCTTGCAATTGTTGCTGAGTATTTTGTATATCTGATATAATGTTATTATTATTTCCAACGCGTTTCGTTAATACACCATACAAAATAATCGATAGCACAATTGCAATCACAAGTCCTATTACACCAAATATTATTATCAAGATATGTTGTTCTTGCTGGTTATTATAATTCTTGCTTACAACTTTTTGTGTGGCAACAAGACTGTCTTGTGCCGCCCTGATTTCCATATCTGTCTTTGTTGCAACCTCATCAATCGAAGTATAAACGCTAACAATAGCTGTGTCTATTTTTGTGTTTACAACTCTAATGTCTTTATAGATACCGACTTCTGCTTTTTTTAGACACTTTATATTCTCCCACAAATTCTTTTGTTGTAATTCTAACGACTCGACTTTCTGCTGTAAATCAGCAAAGTCGTTCATACTGATACTATCTGCTTGTGCACTCATAGAGATTGTTGTAGCGCTAAGCATTGTAAATAACAATAAAAAAACTTTTTTCATACAATAGATATTATTATATATTTCACAAAAAAATAAATGATAGCAATACAATTATTAGTCCTGATATTACTAAAGCTATGGAGGAGCACCCACTAAAATCGGATATAAATTCTTCTAAACAACCATTATTTGGGGAAGGATGAGATGGCGATATTGGGGTTGGTTTTGAAGACAGGTTCTTTATAATCTCACGCAATATCGATTTATTTTCCAATAAGCGATTTTTAATTATATATGATAAGTCCAATGTACCTATCTTATCCATCACATCTAACGCTTGTTCACAAACATATTTATTTGGTCGCCCATTAATAACTGATATCACCATTCCTAATGCATTATTAGCAACCGCATCGGAGATTTTGATATATAAGTCGTCTGTAACCCCTAAACTTATTTTTAATTTCTGCAAATAAGGCAAACACTTTGATACTAAATCAGCGGCATTCCCTACTGATTGTGATAATTTCTGGAATTGTTCAAGTTGTTCTGCAATATATTTTATCTCTATTTGCACATTTATAGTTTTCTTTTTAGCATTCAGTACATCTATATTTTGCTTTATTCTTCCTTTTACTACACTTCCCTTTGCTATCTTTTGCGCATATGTGGCTAATGCTAATGCTTTATCTACTGATATGCTATCATCTTCTTCTGTTGCGTTGTAATAATTGATTGAGCATTGCAGAATCTGATTAGCCAGCCTATCTACTATCATTTGATATTGTTGTTCTTCCTCTGCTAAAACCCTTTGAATTTTGACAAGAGATGGCTTTGTTATGTTCATCAGTTGTGTACCAGCAACAAGATTTTCTTCTGCCAAATCGCTATCAATTTCTTTTACATTCGCTATGGCACTATCAATAGAGTGGATAGGTTCCTGTATAAGCAAGTGAGTCGCTACTTGTTTTATCTTATCAAAAGCCAACAAACACTGAATATACTCCTCATCTTGACTATCCAATACCGATTGCACCCATATTTGAATACTACGCTCTTGGTCTAAGATAAATGTATCACCACAAATACTGCGTAGATATTCATTTCGATAAGTGTTATTAGTGAATAACTGCAAATATACTCTTATTGCTGCATTATAATCGTTTTGAATGAGAAAAATCACAGCTGTGTTTATTAACGAACATGCCGTTATTTTCCGTCTACCAATCTCTAAGGATTTCTCCACATTGCCCTCTAACAAATGATTAAGCAGAATTTTATCTATGGGCGTAGACTGTGCAAACCAAGTCAGTGCAGCCAACCACTTTGTTTCTTGAAGGTTAATTTGTGTTGACGCTCGGTTTATCATATCAACATCTCGCGTTAACTCACGAAGTTCTTCACTAAATAACTTATCCACTTCGAAAGAGATTGTTTTATTCACTTTGAGATAAGCATTGATACGGTTTTTATTGGCTAAGATTTCTTTTGCCGTAGCAGTTGAATAGACACCTAATACTCTAAAAGGGTTGTTTGATATGTATTGCTTTATATTCATTTTAGATAGTATTTTCTATTTCAGTTTTTCCGGACATCTCATTTGTATCTTTCTCCACCAGTAGGCACACAAAAAGCGTGGAAGTCTCTTACTATTCCACGCTTCAAGGCCTTCGCATTGCCCTAACCAAAGAAACAGCAATTGAAGTCCACGCCGTATGTATAGATACACCTATGTTACCACGAAGAAACTCGCATATAACGAGTCCATCAAACGGGAACTAAGGTGCGATATACACACCCATGAACATTCTCTATTGCGTGTTTTGCTGGTTACAAAAGTTGCGAAGTTCTGAAGCGCAAAACAAGCGTCAAGTGAACGCTCTGTATGTCCTTATTGTAGTGTCTTTTACACACTACCGTTGTGCCACCCACAAAATAGAAATGTACCTATTATGATTTCTCTTCACGGACATCCCCTAAACGGCGTGGCTTATTCCTGTTTGTTACACACAAGAAAGTGTACCTTTGAGACCAATTTCCCAAAGACGCTGCAAAGATAGTAAATAATTTTTGTCTATACAAATTTTTCGTCTTTTTTACTTAAAATTGTCTCTCGGTCTTCTCTCGGTCATCGCTCGGTCAAGACGAGTAAGGTATTGCTGATGCTTTTACCGTTTTTTCGTCTCTCTTCCTCAATCTTCCTTTCTTTTTTCTCCTACATTTTGTCTGCTTGCGAGGTATATAGTTAAGAAGCGCCTATAACACACGAATGAGGGCTATCTAAACACGTCAGACAGCCCTCATTCGTACCTCAGTAACCTATGTAGGTCTATATGGGTATTCTACTAATGTTTTATATGATACCCTGTTCCAGCATCGCCTGAGCCACTTTCATGAAGCCCGCAATGTTGGCACCCTTCACATAGTCAATTGTGCCGTCGGATTGCTTGCCAAACTTCACGCATTGCTCATGGATAGACTGCATGATATGGTGCAGACGCTCGTCCACCTCTTTGGCAGTCCAACTCAGGTGCTCCGCATTCTGCGTCATCTCCAAGCCCGAGGTAGCCACGCCACCTGCGTTCACCGCCTTACCAGGAGCGAACAAGACACCGTTCTTCTGGAAGAAATGGATAGCACCGGGCTGGCAACCCATATTGCTGACCTCGCAGCAGCACCAGCAACCGTTGGCTTTCAACTCTTTGGCATCGTCTTCCGACAACTCGTTCTGGAAAGCGCAAGGCAATGCGATGTCGCAAGGGATAGACCATGCTTTCTTGCCTGCCGTGAACTGCGCCTTGTCGGGGAACTTGGTTGCCATATCCTCCACGCGGTTGCGGTTGGACGCACGCATAACGAGCATATAATCAATCATCTCTTGGGTGATACCGCCAGGAATATGGCACACGCCGTCAGGTCCCGAGATAGCCACTACCTTCGCACCCAACTCGGTTGCCTTGATAGACGCTCCCCATGCCACGTTTCCAAAACCAGAAACGGCTACGGTCTTTCCCTCGATAGTCTTGCCTGCCTCATGCAGAAGATGCTGCGTAAAATAAAGCGCGCCAAAACCTGTTGCCTCAGGACGGAGGATGGAGCCTCCCCATGTCATACCTTTGCCCGTCAGAACGCCCGTATGGTATTCGCGTGCCAACTTCTGGTACATGCCGTTCAGGAAACCTATCTCACGACCGCCAACACCTACGTCACCCGCAGGAATATCGGTATCTACGCCTATGTTGCGCCACAACTCCAACATAAATGCTTGGCAGAAACGCATGATTTCCGCATCGGACTTGCCTACTGGGTCGAAATCAGAACCACCTTTCGCACCGCCCATAGGCAAAGTAGTAAGCGCATTCTTAAAGGTCTGCTCAAAGCCTAAAAACTTCAGCATAGAGGGGTTCACTGCCTTATGGAAACGGAGACCTCCCTTGTACGGGCCGATAGCCGAGTTGAACTGTACGCGATAGCCCAAGTTGGTCTGCACTTCGCCTTGGTCGTCCACCCATGTCACACGGAACGTAAAGATGCGGTCTGGCTCGACCATACGCTCTACAATCTTTGCTTTTTCAAATTCGGGATGTTGATTGTACACTTCCTCGATAGATTCGAGCACTTCCTGCACCGCTTGGAGATATTCCGACTCGCCTGGGTGCTTAGCAGCAAGATGCTGCATGATGGTTTGCACTTTCATGATGATAGTATTTTTGGTAAGTTGTTGTTGCTTGCAGTAGTTTTCCCTTACACTATGTAAAGAAATCTGCGGCAAAGTTACAGCTTTTTTTTCAGATAGACAAGAAAAGTGGTGCCCTTTTTAGATGTTTGATAACATATTTTTCCGCCTGATCCTTCCACTATATTCTTCGAAATGGCCAATCCGAGTCCCATTCCTGTGTTTTTGGTCGTGAAATTGGGCATAAATATACGGTCTTTTATCTCCTCTGGGATACCAGGACCATTATCAGAGATAGACACTAAGATAAGGTCTCCTTCATCTTTCATTATAATGATGATATCCGCATCCGCCTGACCTTCCATCGCTTGCAATGCATTCCGGATGATATTGGTGAATACCTGTGCTATCTGTTCTGCATCTGCCCACACCATTACACTATGGTCTGGTCCCACGTAGCGGATAGGTACACCTGCATCGTTGTTACGGTGCAAGGTAATCACGTTGTTCACTTTCTGCGCAATATCCACCACGGAAACCTTTACCTCGGGCTGCTTGGCAAACGTGGAAAACGACGTCGCTATACGCGAAAGGTTGTCTATCTGCTCCACGAGCATGGTCGTTGCTTTTTGGAAATAGGTATCGTATTTTGCCGCGTCCGTTTCTGCTATTCCTTGCGAATGGGTGTCATGCAAACGCTGCAACTGCTGAATAGTCAGTTTCATTGGCGTGAGCGGATTGTTGATTTCGTGTGCAATCTGTCGCGCCATTGTACGCCAGGCTCCTTCTCGTTCGGCTTTCGCCAAACGTTCTGCAAACGCCTCCAATTGCTCTACCAGCACATTGTACTGTTCCACCAATTCACCTACCTCATCGCGCTTGTCATATACTATGTGGTTATCCGACTTGCCTACACGGAAATGACGCATCTTTTCTGCCATCAGGGCAATAGGGATGGTCATACTACGTGCTGCCCAATACGATGCCAAAAGGGCTAAAAATATCACAATCAGATAGGGCGGTAGCAGGCGTGCCAGAAAGGCATCCGTTTCGCTTGCCAGTTCCACTTCGGAGACGAAGAACGGCACAGCGATATAGCCTATCTGCAACAACGAACCATTATAGAACGGGGCGTACGCACAGAGGTAGCGCAAATTACCCATTTGTTCGTATTTCACCATTGTATGCTCTTTTGAGAAGAATGGCTCGGGGGCGATACGCGTGGAGAGAATACCATTGCGAAACAGTTCGGGCGTAGAAGACCCCACCAATTGTCCATAGTTGTCATATACCAATATGTCCGTTCCCGCCGAATAACTCAAATCGCGCAGGTCTATGTTCAATCCTGCTTGATTTTGAGCAGACAAGGATATGTCCCAATAATACAGATTTTGCAGATATACCTGGATAAAATGGCATTTGGTTTGCAGGTCTTCCTGCTGACGCTGTTCATAACTTTGGCGTAAGTAGCGCACCGACAGGGCAAATACATACACGAAGCAGGCCAATACACAGGTCATGATGACATACATAAAGCGTGTGCGCAAGCGCATGTTGCTAAACCCACGATAGCGTATCAAGCCCGCAATGCCGACTAATAATATAATGAATACAAGCAATAGACTGACGATATAGAATGCACGTGCGCGCATGGCATTTGTCCGCACCGTGGATACGTCCTCGTCATTGGCGAACAATTTCTTGAACGAGAAGGAACGCTCTGCAACGGCTCGTCCTGTATCGTCCGCCTGCCCTACTTGTACGGGGACAAGCGAAAACAAGAAATGTCCGTCTTTTGAGAGGATAGCACTCCCTTCTTCCCCGCGCGAGCGACTGATATCCCACTTGTCCGCACAACGAAAAGGAGAGCGATACTTGTTTTTGAAATGCGGACTATCCACCATATAGGCGTATTTGATGGGTATCAGAAGCAGTATGTTGTATTTCCCCGCCTGCACCCATTGACCTACCGCATGCGCATTGTGGAACCGATAGTAGTCCCATCGGTTGTATTGCTGCAAGACCACTTCCTCCGAAGAAATCCAATTGTCCGACCAATATACCATTCGTCTTGTGTCGAATATGTAATACAGTATGTTTGGTTCGGCTTGAATAAGCGACTGTATGGAGTCGAAATTGGCCTCGCTCTCCAAAAAGCGTATCAAACTTTCTGCTTGTTTCTCGGCTACGGTTTGCAGTTCAACAAGCGTTTTCTGCATATGCCGTGCATCATGCGTGAGCGAATGACAGGCTGTAAACAGCACGACCCATACGCTGCATAGTAATATATACCACTTCTTTTTCACAGACTTCTATAATTTGCTGACGGATTATTTCGCAAAGGTACAACTTTTTGAGGATATATACAAGGGATATTTTGATAATTCGGAAAAAAGCAGTACTTTTGTATATTCGTAGCAAAGATAGGACAAACAAGACGAATAATAGCCGATGATACCAGAGATTTTACTGCATTATATATGGGAACACCGTTTATGGGCAGAAGAGGAACAATATACCACCGATGGACAAGCCGTGGAAATTCTGTCGGTCGGTCAACGCAGTATGGTTCCTTTTACCTGTTTTCGCGATGCCCGCTTGCGTATGGGCAAAGAGGAAAAACGGGGTCGTATAATCATCCATTTGAGTGCATCGGATTGGTACGCCAATCAGCACCATCGCGATAGCACATATGACGACGTGATTTTGCACGTAGTGCGCTGTGCCGACAAAAAGGTGTTTAACTCCCAAGGGGAGGAAGTCCCGCAATGCGAATTGCGTTATCCCGAGAACACCGATTACCTTTCCTCTCTTATCCAGGCGGCACAAGAGATGGCATCTGCCGTGGGCGGCATAGATTGCCAAAAGCATCTTCTGACCGACCCTGCCATACTTACCGAGGGTTGGAAACGGGTACTGCTGCGCAAACGCCTGGAATGCAAGCGGCAGTCTATCCTGCGCCTGCTTGAAATCACGCATGGCAGTTGGGAGCAGGCGTTTTATATCAGTCTGGCGCATAATTTCGGTTTCCATACCAACGGCATTCCCTTCGAAAGCATCGCCATCCACACCCCTCTCTCGTGCTTGCAGAAGCACCGCAACAGCCTGTTTCAACTTACGGCAATCCTGCTTGGTCAATCGGGACTGCTGACGGAAGCGCGCGCCCAGACGGACGAAGACAAACGTCTCCTCAAAGAATACCGTTTCTTGCAGAAGAAATTTGCCCTGACCCCTATTGACGCTACTTTATGGAAATATAGTCGTATGCGTCCGCAGGCATTTCCTGAGGTGCGTATCAAGCAGTTTGCCCAACTGCAGCACCAGTCGGAGTTTCTGTTTTCGGCTATGATAGAGGCGGAAGATATCGCCCATTGCATGCATCTCTTTGCCCTTGATAATCCGCCCCGGTTGGGGAAAAGTTCCATCGATATTTTGTTAATCAACACCGTCCTTCCTTATAAGTATGCCTATGCGCTGTGGCGACACAACGAGCCGCAAGCCACCCTTGTCTATCGGCTGCTGGAAGACATCGCGCCCGAGGATAACCGCATAATCCGTCAGTGGCGGTTGCTTGGTCAGCGTGTGCGCTCTGCGGCGGATAGCCAGGCACTGCTCCATCTATATCAAAACTACTGCCAGCCCGCCCGCTGCCTCAACTGCGAAGTGGGCTATCAGATTTTCCAAGAGACGGGACAAGCCACAGCCTCCCTTTTTCAGGTATAAAGCCACCATAGAAAACACATATTTGCACACTATACAAATAAAAATAGTTTAACACTACAAGCCGATAGAAACAGTATTTATCTTCTCCCCTACTGTGGATTTTCCGATATCCTCACGGGTCATCTACAGGTCATCTACGGGTCATGTAGGGGTAAAGTAGCCATTTTTGCCTATATATATGCCTAATGTCCCGATAAGATATTTTTAATTAGTTTTCACACTCATTTCTACATTACGCCACTGAACGGTGTAACAACATAACGTTCATTTGACCAACGATATCTATCCTATAAAATAGCAATCAATACAATGTGGGTTCTTTTAGCCATCTGCTCTGCCCTATTCTTGGGTTTTTATGACATCAGTAAGAAGCGTGCGCTCCAACAGAGTGATGTTATCTCCGTATTAACCGGGAGCGTTACGATTTCGGCAGCGATTTTATGTATTCCCCTTTTGCTCTCGTACCTTATGCCCCAAACGATGGGCGGTACCCTGTTCTATGTCCCTATGCTCTCGGCACGAGGGCACGCCATGGTATTCCTTAAATCGTGCATCGTGCTTAGTTCGTGGGTATTTGCCTATATCTCTGTCAAGCACCTTCCATTGTCATTGGTTTCTCCTATGCAAGCCACGCGCCCTATGTGGACACTGCTTGGGGCGATGCTCCTCTTTGGGGAACGTCTGAATGCTTGGCAGTGGGCAGGTGTGGTCTGCGCTTTGGGCAGTATTTTCATATTTTCCATCGTGGAAAAGAAAGTTCCCCACGCCCCACATACTGATACGCCCACTTCCTCACCCACCTCAGCCCACACGACTACCCCCAACCGGAAATACTATATCTGCCTATTGCTCGCTATCTTGATTGGCTCTGTTAGCGGACTGTATGATAAGTATATGATGCGCCACTACGACCACAATGCCGTGCAGGTATATTACACGATATACCAATCCTTTATGATGCTCACGGTCTATCTCGCAGCACGTTGGAAAAAGCAACGCCCTACCCTGCAAGCCACCGCTCTACCTACCGACAGGACCACGCGAATGCGACAGGGGCTATCGGTGGCAAGTATATCCGTGTTCTTGGTGCTTTCGGACTACGTCTATATGCTTGCGTTGAGCGACCCTATGTCGATGATAGCCGTTGTATCTACCATCCGCCGCGGTGGAACTATCATTCCGTTTTTGTATGGTATCTTTGTCTTGAAGGAGCAAAATGCCCATAGAAAGATACTCTGCCTTATCGGCATAATAGCAGGTCTGCTGTTCCTCGCAATGGGCAGTATATAAAGCACAAGGCAAGTTACCATGCCACACTACCTATTTCAAGTCTCTGCTTGTACCATGCACCCAAATTCACATTCCTATGTGTACTGTATGCTTGTATTAGAAATGTTGTATCTATACGAATAGAGGACACACCTGCGTGCATCCTCTATTCGTACTATATTATGCTATAATTATAGCGTATTATTTCTCGTCTTCCACTGCGGCTTGTGCGGCAGCGAGGCGTGCGATAGGCACACGGAATGGCGAGCAGGAAGCGTAGTTCATGCCTACACGGGCGCAGAACTTCACGGATGAAGGCTCACCACCGTGCTCACCGCATATACCTGTGCGCAATCCTGGGCGAACGGCACGACCTTTCTCTACGGCCATCTTGATGAGTTGGCCTACACCGTTCTGGTCAAGTACCTGGAATGGATCCACTTGCAGAATCTTCTTCTCCAAATATACAGGCAAGAAAGAGGCAATGTCATCGCGGCTGTAACCGAAGGTCATCTGCGTGAGGTCGTTCGTACCGAAACTGAAATACTGAGCCTCGGTAGCAATACGGTCAGCAGTGAGGGCAGCACGAGGAATTTCAATCATCGTACCGATTTCAAACTCTACTTCTACTCCGTATGCTGCAAACACTTCTTTTGCCACACGCTCGATAATATCCTTCTGCTGCTTGAATTCGTAGAGGATACCAATCAGCGGCACCATGATTTCGGGCATTGGGTTCTTTCCCTCTTGTTTCAACTCGCAAGCCGCAGACAAGATAGCGCGGGTCTGCATAGCCGTGATTTCGGGGAATGTGATACCCAGACGGCAACCACGGTGACCCAACATCGGGTTGTTCTCTGCCAGTGAAGCCACACGCTGCTTGATTTCCTCTACGGAAACGCCCATCTCGGCAGCCATGACTTTCTGTCCTTCCAAATCGTGGGGTACGAACTCATGCAACGGTGGGTCAAGCAGACGGATATTCACAGGATAACCATCCATAGCCTCCAAGATGCCCTTGAAGTCGGCTTTCTGATAAGGCAACAGTTTTGCCAGGGCTTTCTCACGTCCTTCTGTGTCCTTTGCCAGGATCATCTCGCGCATAGCCACAATCTTCTTGTCCTCGAAGAACATATGCTCGGTACGTGTCAGACCGATACCTTTTGCGCCGAAGTCGCGTGCCACCTGTGCATCGTGTGGCGTGTCAGCATTGGTGCGTACCTGCAAGTGCGTGTATTTGTCGCATAGATCCATCAGCGCCTTGAAGTCGCCCGATAGTTCTGCGGCACGGGTTGGGATTTCGCCTGCATATACCTGTCCTGTCGAACCGTTCAAGGAGATATAGTCTCCCTCACGGTAAGTTACGCCTTCAATGGTAAGGGTCTTTGCCTTGTAGTCCACGATGATGGCACCCGCGCCCGATACGCAGCACTTGCCCATACCACGTGCAACCACAGCAGCGTGGGAGGTCATACCACCGCGCGCGGTAAGGATACCCTCGGCAGCAGACATACCCGCCAAGTCCTCGGGAGAAGTCTCGATACGCACCATAATTACCTTGTGTCCGTCGTTGTGCCACTCTTGTGCATCGTCAGCGTGGAATACAATCTGTCCGCAAGCCGCACCTGGGCTGGCAGGAAGACCTTGGGTAATCACTTTGGCTTGTTTGAGTGCAGCCTTATCGAATACAGGGTGCAGGAGTTCATCCAACTTCTGCGGTTCGCAGCGCATGATAGCCTCTTTCTCGGAGATGACGCCCTCACGTACCAAGTCCATAGCAATCTTCACCATTGCCGTACCCGTACGCTTACCGTTACGCGTTTGGAGGAACCAGAGTTTACCTTCTTGCACGGTGAACTCCATATCCTGCATATCACGGTAGTGGTCTTCCAATTTCTGTTGGATGGTGTTCAGTTGTTGGAACAACTCGGGCATAGCCTCTTCCATAGAAGGATACTTCGTGGCACGTTCTTCCTCGGTGATACCTTGGAGTGCAGCCCAGCGACGGCTACCCTCAAGTGTAATCTGCTGAGGTGTGCGGATACCTGCTACCACGTCCTCACCCTGTGCATTCACAAGGTACTCACCGTTGAAGATGTTCTCACCCGTAGCGGCATCGCGACTGAAGCATACGCCCGTAGCGGAGGTCTCGCCCATGTTACCAAATACCATCGCCATCACAGAAACGGCAGTACCCCATTCGTCAGGAATACCCTCCATCTTACGGTACAGGATAGCACGCTCGTTCATCCAACTGCGGAATACCGCGCAGATAGCCCCCCAAAGTTGCTCGATAGGATTATCCGGGAAATCCTTGCCTGTCTGCTCTTTGATAGCCGTCTTGAAACGTGCCACAAGGAGTTTCAGTTCATCCACGTTAAGGTCTTTGTCCAGTTTGATCTTGCGGATGCTCTTCACCTCTTCGATAATCTTCTCAAATGGGTCGATGTCTTCTTTATTGACGGGCTTCATACCCAATACCACGTCGCCGTACATCTGCACGAAACGGCGGTAGGAGTCATATACGAAATGAGGATTGTTGGTCTTCTTGACCATACCTTCTGCCACGGTGTCGTTCAGACCGAGGTTGAGGATCGTATCCATCATACCAGGCATCGACGCACGTGCACCCGAACGAACACTTACCAACAGAGGATTGGCAGGATCGCCGAACTTGCAGTTCATCAAATCCTCAATGTGCTTAACGGCAGCAAGCACCTCATCGTTGAGCAGTTGGATAATCGTGTCTTGTCCCACTTGGTAGTACTCGTTGCAAACATCGGTAGTGATGGTAAATCCAGGAGGTACTGGAATTCCTACCAAGTTCATCTCGGCGCAGTTGGCACCTTTACCGCCTAATTGCTCGCGCATCGTGGCGTCTCCTTCGGCCTTACCATTACCGAAGGTGTAAACTCGTTTTTTGTTGTCCATTGTTATTTTATTGATTATACTTGTTTTCTACGTGGTTTGCTTGCTGTTGCGCCATCTGCTCTACCCGTTCCTCCAACTGTCGTTGCTGTTCGTGGCGCATACTGGGTACCGAATCGTTCAAACGCGTACTATCCCAAGGGGTGGCAGGCTCGTACCAATCTTCTCGCATATCAGGCGGCACGCCATAGCATGCCGTAACTGTGAAACATACTCCCGTAGCCATAGCCAAGCGAATAAGACCTTGACAGGAACTGTTGAACCACTGACGCACAGCAGTAGTGATTTTTGCTTTCATAATAGATACGCTCTTAAAATAGGGCGCAAAGGTACAACTTTTTTTCGATATATGCAAATAATTGACGAATTTTTACAGAATGGGCATAGCACAGCCTTTGCGCCCAAAAACAGCAACTACTGTATGGTTGAGGGGAATGGGATGGATATTGGCTGCGTATGTCATAATTTGTACCGTTTGATAGTGGTTAATAGATATCAATACACGAATTTTGAATAACCTCTTCCAAGGACTTACCGTTTATCTTAACAGTATCCCAAATATCTTTGGGGTCATCCACCATATACAAGACCTCGTGTTCTTCATAATTATGCGTATCACCATCTATTTGATGTATTATACGGGGTTCGCTTGGGTCTTTTTTGAAACGGAATACAGGAGTGGGTATTTCTTCGGAATGAATACCATAGAAATTACCATCGCCCAGATAATAAAAGGTCATATTTCGTCCGCAGAAATCTACGTACATATTGAAAATTTTCTTGGACACACAAGACTTTGCCTCATACTTGTGTTCAAACTGCCAGCCTAACTGCCATGCTTCTAAATGTTTTCCCATATCAAAATAGTTTTCAGCAACTACTGTGTGGTTGAGAGTAATGGGATGGATATTGTCTGCGTATTTCATAATTTGTGCTTTTGTTTGTTGAAAAATACTATTTTTTGAATTAGTGGCGTCAAGGTTTCATCAATGGGATGGGTATTGTGTCTATCGTGGCTCTTTCGCCCCACTCCCCCTGTATTAGGGTCTATATTGAAATAATGAAAATGAGACGTTTTCTTATTCCCCTTTACATAAGGCTTGTAATTCCCATCCTTATCGAATTCGAGATCTATTTGAGCAACACATTTGTGGTTTTCGTATATGCCTATGGATGTTACTTCTACCGTTCCGTTTTTCTTTGTATGCGCACATAGATACAAGGGTGATTCGGAATTAGAGTTCATAGGCAGTTGCACCCTATTGGAATTTTTCTTCTGGAGCAAGATTTTATGTCCGTCTATGCGTTGAGAGAGCGCAAAGTGTGTCCTTGCTATCTCTGGTATGCCTTTCAAAACGGCATCGTATGTACTATTACCACCCATATGCTGCTCGTTTGTTATCGTTTAAGAAATACGTACAATGGTCTGTGTTCTCGCCTTCGATTTTAGACCCGTAGCGGAGGATGTGTATGGGCTGTAACTCTTGGCGGATTCTTTCCATACCTCGCAGCCATATAGCGGGATTACCGTGTCTGATGACTCCTACACTGCTCACTGCGACAACGGAATGGGTAGGCCAACCCTCCAACCAATAATCTTTCTCCACTTCATCAGGAAACGAAACATTCGGTATGACGCTATGCCCTCTCGATTGGAGCCACGCTGCCCATAGTTTATTGAGGAAAGAGGCATACTGTTTTTGAGTGGTAGTCATCTCGCTGGTCATAGAGAAATCTATGGCAATGGAACAATGAAAATGGCGCAACTTACTCTCCACTTGAAAAATCTGTTGCAGATAGTTGTGCAGATGTGTGTCTGCTGTGTAGAAATGAGGTGCAATCGTACGCGAAGCGAATGTGTTAAGGCGGTGGTAGCACATAATGTTGGAAGGCAGGTCGCCTGTGTAGGCAGCAACGATGGGCATTTCGTGACGTGCCGTTGTAGTGACACACATCGTCATAAAAGTAAGTTTAGGTTCATACTGTTCGAAGAACCTTGCCGCAGGGGTACAAAAGCGGAGTGGACTTTGTGCAGTAGGGTTACTACAAAAGTCTGTTTCTTCGAAGGGGAGGAGCAAAGAGCGACACTGTTCCATAAAAATACGGGTGGTTAGTGAAAACAAAAATTTGAAGTTAGTAATTGGTTTGTTACCGCAAAGGTAGTGTTTTTTTCTCAACTGTGCAAATAATACGTCCCAAAATCGTCGACCTACACTATATGTTTTTTATAACAAACTGATATACATCGCATTTCGATTATATATTCCGTCTATGTTCCGCACTTGAATCGAAGAATACAGTTAAATGGCAAATTAAAATTATGCGCGTCGTTTTATTTGGAGAGAGGTGCAAGGAAACGACAGGACGCAATACAAAAAAAATCCCTCAGAAAGGATGGTTTTCTGAGGGATTGGAATAGATAGGAGAAATGGTTTATAGACGGATGCCCGTTACGGTATAGAGCACACCGTCCTGCTCAATGTAAAGCGTACCGTCTACAAGACGCTTCGTAGCACGAGGCTGAACCGCGGTTTGTGGGATAGCAGTAGTCACTGCCTCGGTAGAGATTTTCAGCGCATCCAACGCAAAATAGGCTGGTGTGTTCATAAAACCATAACTCATGTCGGTAGAAGTCATAGTGATGCTCAGATGCATACAGTTACCGAGAGGAGATAGATCGATCGTTTCCCAACCTTGGTTGAATATACTATCCATTGCCAGATAATAGGTCACACTATTGGTAGGCTCATACACATTATTTAACGCGGTAATGATGATTGCAAACGTATCATCCTTTGTGAATGCTTTTGCAAATGCATTGCCTTTCTGCAACACGTTCAGAGTTTGGCTCGTCTGGCAAACAGCCATAGAAACTGGGTAGTACGCATCGTCAAACGAGATGATATTAGACGATGGCATTTCATCTTCATTATTCAATGTGTAGTACTCGGAGTAGAATCCGAGTATGTAGGGTGTCCCTTCGCCATTCACACCGCCCTTGGCAACACATGCGAACTGATCCAACGGGTCATTAGTGGTTACTTTAGAAACGGTGAATCCGTCCCAAGCGGTGCCACCCCAACTATTGCCACTGGGCAAGTGTGTCAATGCGAACTTGCCATCATTGCAGTACAACAACTGGCATAATCCATCTTCGGAATAGGTGCTGTCCCATACGTTTTGCGTATTGTAAGAAATAGGACTGAGCATGATGTCAGCGGCAGACGCTGGGTCAAGCGTGATGACTTCGGCACGGGCGGTCAGCGAGAGTGCGACTGCACAAAAAAGAAATAGTTTTTTCATACGATTGTTTGTTTTTATTTAGTTATTTTATTTAGGGGTTGCTTGCGTAGTTATCCTCTACTTGTCGGCTACATGACCCGTAGATGACCCGTAAGGACAACGGGAATTATTGTATGCGAATGTTATAGTTTTTGTCCTGTGAGCGAATAGAAAGTATCGCCTCTTTGAACACATAGCATACCATTGCGCAAACGGATATGCAGACGGTCTGTATCGTCTATGTGGCAAGGCAGCAAGGCGGAGGGAATAGGCTGCTCGGGATGCAGGTCTTGTGCGCCTGTGACTTCGGTGCTGACTTCGCCTGCCGTACCGCAGACTTGATAGACGCCTGTATAGACCTTGACAAAATCAATATGCGTCAGTCGTACAGGTTGCCCGTCGGCATCGGTTGCCCAGTCCAGGTTAATCTTTGCCTGTTCTGATGTGTTAGGATGGTTGTCGGCATAGCCATAGTCGTAGCAGGCAACGGTATAGTTGTAGCCCGTTCCCTGTAAATCCACGCCAGTAGCAGGCAGCAACGTACCTGTGAATGTGAGTTGGTCGGCATCCACCCACGCGGGGAAATAGTCCTGCCTATGAAAGGTGTTCTGCGGCAGGTATCCCGTGTTGCCCAAATTGTCCGCCCACGCGATAAGGGAAGTGTCGGTCAGGAACTTCAAGGTGGGGTGCGGCGTGGGCTGGTGTTCCGCAGGCGTACGGAAATAGGTAATCTGATAGCCCGGAAACGCAAGCGGGTGGTCGTGTCCGCTGCCCTTGATTTCGTACCAAGGGTCGTCGGGCAAGCCATTGCCATTACTGTCTTGACTGACACAGATAATACCTGGCTCACTATTGCCATGGGTGGGGTCGTCATTGGAATAGTAGAACGCATTGCCCTCAACAAGCAAGTCGTATTCATTCGGCACATTCACCACGGGATGGTCGAAGCCGAACACGATATACCCACCCCACGCGCCCAAGCACACCATACCTCCTTGGTTGTGAGCGATCTGCTCCTCTGCCGCACGGGCAGGATTGTCGGTAACAGCGGGCAGGGTGTTGATAAACTGCCCCGGTGCGGGAACGTACTCGTATACACGGTCAATATAAGGGCTATTGGCAGCAGCATACAACGGCAGCAAGAGGGCGACTGCTACGGCAGAAAGAAAACGATGTGATGTATTCATACTATAAAGGGTATTTTAGCGATGAAGAAATACGATAGCGTTGGGTATGTCTCCTGTGCGTACCGACCAGCGGCATTTGCCTTGTGGCGAGAAACAATAGAGCGCGCCAGGGGTAACGTAGTTGCCCGCATCGGTGATGTATATATCACGGCTTGTGGGATGTACGGCAATGCCGTAGGGCTTGACAAGCGTAGTGCTATCGGTGATAAGGTGCTTGGATAGTACTTCTTTGGTACGAATATCTATCATACCACAACTCACCTCTTCTTCGAAGGTGATATAATTAAATGCACAAGCGTGGAAATAGAGCGTGTCTCCAAGGATGGTAAAGTTGCTGACAGCCAAGTCAAGCGTGTCTATCGTGTGAGCGGAAGCATCGGATGAGGGAGTGAGACAGAAGAGTTGCGAGGGCGTGCCGTAGTAATCGCCACGGCTGTTGAGCCATAGCCGATGGTGTCTATCCACGCATACGTGATGCAGGTTGGGCGCGACTTCGAGCGTCTCAGCAAGTGTGAAAGTGGAGAGGTCAACCACCGAGACGGTGTTGTCGTAGTCTGGTGCAAGATAGCCCCCCGAGTTCGCCACGTACAGCCGACCACCTACCACGTCCAGACCGTCCGGCTGAAAGCCGACATGGCAGGTATCGACAATCTGGAGCGTGGTGGTATCGAACTTCGCGACATAGCCTATACGGGCATTGCCGATTTGCACAGGCCCCGCATAGGAGGTACAGTAGCCGTAGCCGTCCGCAAAAGCGAGGTAACGGCAGTTGGGAATTTCTATCGTGGCAAGGTGCTTTGCCGTACGGGCATCCATCACCTCCACGAGGTTAGAACAGTTGATGGTGGCATACAGTTTGCCGCCATAGATAGCCAGATCGTTGCCCACATCGCCCAACGACTGCGCCACGGATGGGTTGGCAGCCGCATAGATATTGCGGGTGTAGGTGGCAGTAGAATAATCGTAGTAGTCGAGCGTTGCCTTGTTGGCTCCCATATTGCCCTCGTTGAGCAGATAGAAGCCCACGATGTCGGATAGCACCGTGTCGCCTTTCTGCTCCTTCTCTGGCGGCAGAATGATGTCTCGTCCGCGACAAGCCGTGCATGCAAAGCCGACTATCAGGAGGGTTACTGCAAAAAAGAAGTATGTAGCGTTATATTTCATAAGCGTTATGTGCGACGGGTTAGATTACCACCTTGATGATCAGTTTCCCATGGATACCTGGCATGGGGTAGTTGTGAATGACATCGTATTGCTGGTTGAGTAGGTTATTGATTTCTATTGTAGTATGGAGCGTGATGGGTTGCTGTTTGGGTGTAGGAGGCAGTTGCCATACCTTGGACAGCGCAAGGTCGTGGGTGTACCAGGGCTGCTCGTAGTTGGCAAGGATATTGGCGCTGTTGTGGTAACGTTCGCCTACATAGATAAAACTGTAATTCAGTCCCCACCCTCGCCAGGACAGGTTGCCTATGACGCTCCCCGAATGCCAGGGGATGTAACTTATCTGTCCGCCGTAGCAGAGCGTGTCGGAGGGGTCTGTGAGGTCGCGCGCCTGCTGGTAGGTATAAGACAGATGAACACCGAGGTTTATGTCATGGGGCAGACAAAAGTCCGTCCCCACATTCACGTCCGTTCCCACAATCTCCACATAGCCTATATTCATCATCATCCAGCGATACTGGCTGTTGCCCTTGGGGACAGCCACGATTTTGTTCTTTATTTGGTTGAAATACGCGTCCCATTTGAGCGACAGGGTAATGGGTAGCGTACCTGCGGCAGTGTGCGGCAGGAAGGTCTTGGTGTATTCCACTCCCGCATCGTATTGCGTGGTGTACTCGGGTGCAAGGTGTATATTGCCTATGTCGGTGTAATACAAGTCGTTGAACGTGGGCAGGCGGAAGACATGCTTGTAGAACGCCCGCAGGAAGAACTGCTCGCGCAGCAAGGGCTGATACGATACAAAGACGGCAGGCGTCCAACGCCGGTAGTTCGCCCCGCGCCCGAGCGCCGTTTGGTCTTGCACAAAGGTGCCTAACGCACTGAGTTGCGCACGTATCCACTTGTGGTGGAATGCCGTGGCAAGCGCCAGCAACTCGGTATGGCGCGTGGGCTGCGGGAAGTCCGTCAAGGTAGCGTCCAGGGTATTCCACTGATAGTCCGCGCTGACCGCCATATCCCACCATGGGAATAGCGTTACCTTGTTCACCCACGAGAGATACACCTCCTGCTGCCAGAAGCGGTTGTCGATATAGAGACGCGTGGTGTCGGGATTGAGGTAGCGCATATAGTCGTTGCTGTATTTCGCCGACAGTTGCGTATCCCAACGCGAGAAAAACGTGTGTTCTATCTGCCCTTGCACAAAGGCGTTCCTGTCCCACTGCCGTTGCGCACAGGTCCACACATTGCGCACTATCGCCTTGGGAATGCCTTTCTCGGAGTCGTAGAAATACGCCTTCACGTGCCACTTGCCTTCGGGCAGGTAACCATACAGCCCTGCCTCCGCGCGCACTGCCTGCACATCGCCGTTCTGACGAATGCCTACGGTATCCCATGCCAACGTGAGGTCGGGATTGTATTTGCGGTAGCGGAAGTGGTAACGCCCCGTGGCGTATAGATACTCCGCGCTCAACGAGAGCGACAGACGCTCCGTGAGCCGCTGTTCGTATAGCAGGCTCGGGTTCGCCAAGCCGAACGCCCCCGCCTTCATCGATGCTACTATGTGGTAAGTCTCCCCCTGCGCAAAACGCGGTTTGCGCGCACGAATGTACAGAGTACCCGCGCTGCCATAGTCTTTTGCCGACTGGAATATCTCGGCTTTCTGCCCGTTGTACAAAGATATTTCTTCGATGTTGTCCATCGAGAACTTGCCTAAATCCACCGTACCGTTCTGCGCGTTGCCTACTTCAATACCATCGTAGAACACGCCCAGATGATGCGTTCCCATAGAACGTACATCCACTGTCTTCAAGCCGCCTACTCCGCCAAAGTCCTTGATTTGCACGCCCGAGAAATAGCGCAGTGCATCCGCCACGGACTGCGTGCTGAGTGCTTGCAGTTGACTGCCCGACAGAGTCTGCACGGGTATCACGGCGGTCTTGCGGCTGCGTGCCGTGATGGTCACTTCATCCAATGTGAGCGAGTGGCGCAATGAATCACCCTCCACCGCAAAAGCAGGCGGAGCGACAGCAATCAGACATTGCAACAAGAGCGATATGAGACAAATTTTCTTCATGTATTGAATCGTTCCATCCCTCGGGAACACTCAACAAAAACTTGCTCAGCAGGTCTTCTGGCTTATCGCTCACTCGTCTCAGCCTTCCCAACCTTCAATAGGTCAGTGACTTATAGATTTTGAAACGCGAATACGAATTACAGCAGCGGGACTGCGCAGGACTCACACCTGCTTCCCTTGACTGAACACGGCGGCAAAGGTACTGCTTTTTTTTGATATAGCCAAGCATTCGGTTACTTTTTTGCGCATTGTCTGTGTTTTTCCACGTTTCTGCACCGAAATGCACGTATGTATTCTCTTTCTCCATCGCCACCGTATCGCCATTTCCCGAATACCCTTTACCGCCCCCCCATATCGGTCGGACTATCGTGCTTTCCTCTTCCCCTCCATTCTTTGAACCTTCCAAAAGTGAAACTCCGACACCCCCACGCCCTCCCACTCAAACCTATCACCCCCTCTCCTTTCCTGCTCCTTAAAAATTAACATAATTTTATATTATTGCCCTCTCTGTGTCATTTCACTGTCAATTGACTGTCTTTATTGGAACATACCCGCAACATAGCCGTAACATAGCCGCAACATAAGCGGAACATAAATGGAACATAAAATGCCAAAAATGCGGTCAAAAAGCCGTTTTTGAGCAGATACACGCCTGCTGGATTATTAAAATAACTAAATCATAAAACATCCTTTCGAAACCGTTTTCTGTCCCTTTCCCATACCATTGTCCTTTATTCCTCCTCCATACGCTTGCGCCTATCCCGTTCGTACATTCCGAACTTCGTGTAGGATTTAGTGCACTTGCTCTGACATTTTTGAGGAGAATTTGTGTATGTCAGAAAAAAGCAGTACCTTTGTGGCGAATTTGCGTGAGGTATGTTTCAGCCCCGTTCTGCGCCCGTTATATGACACATTTTGGGATGAATACTATACAAGAAAGCAAACAGAAGCGTATGATGGACAGCCAAGAGATAATAGCCCACTTGGAAAAGAAGGGCGTGCGTGCTACGGTGAATAGGATATTGGTATTCAGCGAGATGCAGGATATTGGGCATTCTGTGAGCCTAAAAGACTTGGAGCATCGTATGCTCAACCTGGACAAATCAAGCATCTTCCGCGTCCTGACCCTATTTGCACAGCATGATGTGGTACACGCTTTTGAAGACGGACGCGGTGTGGTGCATTACGAGTTGTGCCAACACGGAGAGGCAGAGCACCATCAGCATGGGCATCTGCATTTCTACTGCGAGCACTGCCAGCATACCTACTGCTTGGAGGACGTGTCCATTCCTGAGGTACACCTGCCCGAAGGTTTTCTGCCCCACTCTGTCTCTTTCATCGTGAAAGGCGAGTGTCCAGAATGCCATAAGCACAGCAGGCAGTAGCAAAATACATTTCCTAATACCGTACACAACATTGGTACACCCTTCGAGCAAAATCACCTCACGTGTTTTGCAGAAGACGGGGGCTGTTTTGTTAATATAACCGAACAACATACTGTTTCAATTTTATGGTACTGAAAAAATACATACCGCATTACATTGCGAATCTAAAATTGGCGTTGCCCATCGTTGTGGCGCAGTTGGGACAGATTTTGGTACAACTCGCCGACAATATTATGGTAGGACAATGGGGAGGAGACAATCCTGTGCCGTTAGCGGCCGTATCGTTCGGTGGAGCCACGTCCATGTTGCTGTTCCTGTTTGGCATAGGGATGGCGATGGGCTTGACGCCTATCGTAGGCGAGTTGATAGGTCGCAGACAGAAAGGTCGTACCCCCTCTTGGTTGCTCAACTCCGTGGTGCTTAACCTGACGCTCGGTGTACTGCTTATGTTGGTGCAGTTGGCAGTGCAACCCCTGTTGTTTCATATGGGGCAGCCGCGCGAAGTGGTGGAAGAAGCCTTGCCCTATTTTCGCATTATGGCATATAGCCTTCCGCCTATGATGCTGTTCTGTTCCTTTAAGCAATTCTTGGAAGGCATAGGCAACACATGGATTTCTATGCTCGTACTAATAGGTGCCAACCTCTTGAACGTGCTGTTCAACTGGTTTCTGATATACGGGACGTGTGGTTTCCCCGAACTCGGTGTAACGGGTGCGGCACTCGCCACATTCATCTCCCGTGTGCTGGCGCCCATCGTAATCATCATCGTCTTCACCGCCCATCGACCGCTGCGGGAGTTTGTGCAGGGCTGGAATAGGCAGATGCTATCGTGGCACAGTGTGAAACAACTGATTTATATGGGATTTCCTATAGGTTGGCAGATGCTGCTGGAAATGTCCGCATTCGCATTCTCCAATATCATGATGGGCTGGTTTGGCACAGTGGCAATCGGTGCAAACCAGATCGCTATGACATTAGGCAACTGCGTGTTTATGATCGTGACAGCCTTAGGTGCTACCACTACCATACGCGTGTCGCAATGTTACGGCGCACGAGAGTACCGCAAACTGTCGCTTATGTCAAAGGCATCGTTGCATATGGTGGTGGTATGGAACATCCTCGCGGCCATTTGCTTTGTAGCACTTCGAAACTATCTCCCTTTGATTTTCACCACCAACAAGGAAGTGGTGTCGCTCGCTGCTACGCTCCTCGTATGCGCAGCATCGTACCAGTTCTTTGATGGCATACAGAACGTGTCTATCGGTATCTTACGCGGCCTGCAAGACGTAAAGATTATCCCGCATATCTCGTTTCTATCGTACATCGTGCTGAACCTGCCTGTGGGTTATCTGCTCGCCTTCACCCTTGGTTGGGGACCGAAAGGTTTGGTATTGTCGTATGTCGTGGGGCTCGGGACAACCGCTATCCTCTGCCTATTACGTATCCGCAGAAATATACACAAACTATACACGAACGCCGCAGGCGGAGCAGATACTGCCAAAATGGCAGAACAGGTATGACACGGCAGGTTTGGCACGGAGTTTGCGAATAGGAGAGCGGAACGACTTGATGGCAAGTCGGGACGACAATAGTTCATAACAAAACTAAACATAACAAACCATGTCAAAGATTCAACCATTAGCAGACCGCGTGCTGGTACGCCCCGTGGCTGCAGAAGAAAAGACAATCGGCGGTATCATCATTCCTGACAGCGCGAAAGAAAAGCCATTGCGCGGAGAAGTAGTGGCAGTAGGTAACGGAACGAAAGACGAAGCGATGGTGCTCAAAGCAGGCGATCAGGTGCTGTACGGCAAGTACGCAGGCACAGAATTGGAGTACGAAGGCGATAAGTTCCTCATCATGCGCCAAAGCGACGTACTTGCAATACTCGGATAACAACACTTTTTTTCATTACGTATCTATGAGGGGCATACGATAGCCCTTCGAAAATAAAATACAATACTATTATGGCAAAGGAAATCACATACAATACGGATGCGCGCGACGCGCTGAAACGTGGCGTTGACCAGTTGGCAGACGCAGTGAAAGTAACCTTGGGTCCGCGTGGACGCAACGTAGTCATCGACAAGAAATACGGTGCACCTCACATCACGAAAGACGGTGTAAGTGTAGCCAAAGAGATTGAGTTGGCAGATGCCGCAGAGAACCTCGGTGCACAGTTGGTAAAAGAGGTGGCATCCAAGACGGGCGACCAGGCAGGCGACGGCACGACGACTGCCACCGTATTGGCACAGGCTATCATCGGCGTAGGTATCAAGAACGTGACAGCAGGTGCCAATCCTATTGACTTGAAACGCGGTATGGACAAAGCCGTAGCAGCCGTAGTGGCAGACATCCAATCGCAGAGCGAGGTAGTAGGTAACGATTTTGACAAGATAGAGCAAGTGGCTACCATCAGCGCAAACAACGATGCGGAGATAGGCAAACTGATTGCGGACGCGATGCGCAAAGTAAGCAAAGACGGCGTTATCACCATCGGTGAGGCAAAAGGTATGGATACCACGATAGACGTGGTGCAAGGTATGCAGTTCGACCGCGGTTACATCAGTCCCTATTTCGTAACGAATACAGAGACGATGGAAGTGGAGATGGACAAGCCTTACATCCTTATCTACGACAAGAAAATCAGCAATCTCAAAGAGTTGCTTCCTGTATTGGAGCCTGCCGTACAGTCGGGACGTCCACTGCTCATTATCGCAGAAGACGTGGACAATGAGGCGCTCACCACATTGGTAGTCAACCGTTTGCGCGCACAGTTAAAAATATGCGCTGTGAAAGCACCTGGATTTGGGGATCGTCGTAAAGAGATGTTAGAGGACATTGCTATCCTCACAGGCGGTACGGTAATCAGCGAAGAAAAAGGTATCAAGTTGGAATCGGCTACCATTGACATGCTTGGCACGGCAGAGAGCATCACGGTGAACAAGGACAACACCACTATCGTGAACGGTGCAGGCGACAAGGAGGCTATCGCGCAACGCGTGGCACAGATAAAGGCACAAATCGTGGCTACCAAATCGACCTACGACAAAGAGAAACTGCAAGAACGTCTTGCTAAACTGGCAGGCGGTGTGGCACAACTCAACGTAGGTGCGGCATCCGAGGTGGAGATGAAAGAAAAGAAGGATCGCGTGGACGATGCGCTGAGTGCAACACGCGCAGCGATAGAGGAAGGTATCGTAGCAGGCGGTGGCGTAGCATACATCCGTGCCCAGAAAGCCCTTGACAGCCTGAAAGGCGAGAATGAGGACGAGCAGACGGGTATTGAGATTATCCGCCGCGCTATCGAAGAGCCGCTACGCCAGATTGTGAGCAATGCAGGCAAAGAAGGTGCTGTCGTAGTGGACAAGGTGCGCAACGGCGAAGGCGACTTCGGATACAACGCACGCAAAGACTGCTACGAAAACATGTTGGCAGCAGGCGTAGTTGACCCTGCCAAGGTAGCCCGCGTAGCATTGGAGAACGCTGCATCCATCGCAGGTATGTTCCTCACCACAGAGTGCGTGATTGTGGACAAGAAAGAGGAAAATCCCATGCCCGCAGCCATGCCAAACCCCGGCATGGGAGGCATGATGTAACGCAATAAAAACCGTAGATAGGCAAATACCATATACAGGTAAAGCCCGTAGATAGGTGAATACCGTAGGTAAAAGCCGCAGATAGGTTTATACATTGCTTAAAAGAAGTGATACGCCAAGTTCGCGCTTGACGTATCACTTTTTTTGTATCCGCACATCGGTACCTTACACAAATCAAAGTAAAATTTGCGTATATCAGAAAAAAGCCGTACCTTTGCAGCGGAATAGGATATGCACATTTTTTAGACTTACTCGCACATCTTTTATGTTGATACTGACTACTTATGAGGAGATTCTATCCGCTGGCTGGGAAAAGTTAAGCATAAGTTCATCGTATAGGACATGGTTCCAGACTCCTGAAGCGTACCGGTTTTATGCCTCCCTTCCCGAAGAGATGCAGCCGTTTGCCGTTGGGGTAGTAGAAGATTCGGAAGCACGTACGTTGACAGGCGTCATCGTAGGCTATACGACTGTAGAAAAGAACGCGCTGAAACAGTTCTTTACGCGCCGTGCCATCATCATAGGAGGACCACTATTGCACCAAGACATCTCTATCGAGGCTTTGACGGCTTTGCTCAACGCGGTACATCAAGTGAATCACCACCCAATCTATACCGAGACGCGTAATTTCAATGATTACTCATCATTCCGCGCCGTATTCGAAGCCGCAGGCTGGGAATACCATGCGCATCTCAATTTCCATGTAGATACCACAACTATGGATACGGTGAATGCGAACCTTGATAAAAACCGTAAACGCAATATACGCGTGTCTCTACGTGATGGAGCAACCATAATAGAGCGCCCCACCCTGTCCCAAGTGCGTGCATACTACACCATTCTGCAAGAACTGTACGCTACGAAAATAAAGACCCCATTGTTCTCATGGAACTTCTTCAAGACATTATACCATTGTGCAAATGCGCATTTCCTACTCATAGCATATCAAGGAGAAATTCAAGGTGGCATCACATGCGTTGGAATGCCTGATACCAGTGTGTACGAGTGGTTCGTATGTGGGAAAGACGGACAATACAAAAATATCTATCCTTCTGCACTGGCTACGTATGCAGGACTAAAATATGCAGCAGAGCACAACTACCCACGGTTTGATTTGATGGGAGCAGGTAAACCCGATGAAGCATATGGCGTACGAGATTTCAAGGCACGCTTTGGAGGAAAAGAGGTCGAAAATGGAAGGTTTCTATACATCAACAAAAGAAGGTTATATTGCATAGGAAAAACATATATGCATACATTACACACGATCGGTAACACCAAATAGAATTGTAAAGATAAAAACAAACTGCAATGAGAGTTTTAGTTTATTTAGGGCACCCAGCCCATTTCTATTTATATAGAAACACGATACAAAACTTGCGTAACAAAGGACACCAAGTAGAAATCTTGATTAAGAAGAAAGATGTATTGCAACAATTACTTGACAATCAAGGATGGAAATACCATAATATCTTAAAAGAAGGACGAAAAAGCAATAAAATAGGCATGGCATTAGGTATGTTAAAACGCACTTGGCGTGAATTACGGATATGCCTCGACTTTAAGCCCAATATTCTGACAGGAACCAGCGTGGAAAATTCATATATCGGCAGATTATTGCACATTCCCGTTATCAATTGCAATGAAGATGACGCCGCGGCTGTACCACTGTATGCCAAGTTAAGTTATCCATGGGCAGATGCTATTCTAAACCCCGTGGTATGTAACTCGGGTAAATGGGATTCAAAAGCCATCAAATACCCATCATACCAAGAATTGGCATACCTTCATCCGAATCATTTTACACCCAGCAAAGAAATCGTGACAGCATATGGAATAAATACGAATAAGCCCTATTTTATTGTGCGTTTCGCTTCCTTAAAGGCTCATCATGATGGTGGGATACAAGGTATCAACACAGAAATTGCTCAACACCTCATTGACTTGCTCGCACCGTACGGCACCATCTATATCACTTCAGAGCGACCATTGGAGACACAATTTGAAAAATACCGCATACATATCAACCCTTTGGATATGCATCATGTGATGGCATTTGCATCTATATACATTGGAGACAGCCAGACTATGGCAGCAGAAGCGGGTGTATTAGGCACCCCATTTGTACGTTTCAATGATTTTGTGGGACGCATAGGGTATCTCCGTGAGTTGGAAGACAAGTACCAATTAGGATACGGCATACGCGCGAGTGACAATCCTATAATGTACCGCCACGATGGCTCTATACAGCCACACGGAGAAGAGGCACTTTATAAGACGATAGCAGAACTCGTGGCTATACCGTCCGAGGAACGCAAACAACTATTTGAGGCTCGTCGCCAAACGATGCTGGCAGAGAAAATAGACTATACAAAATTCCTAACGTGGTTTGTAGAAAATTACCCGAATTCGGCGACAGAGGCAAAGGAAAAGCACGAAAATAAAGTATTTTGGCAACAGTTTAAGTAAACATTCCCATCTTTCTTTACTCTTATGGCAAAAGAAGAACAGCAATGGACGACCGTGATACGTCCGAAAGAGAAACTGCTCAGTGTGGATTTCAAGGAAATCTGGCAATACAGGGACTTGCTAACCCTATTTGTCAAGCGGAATATCATTACACAATATAAGCAGACTATTTTAGGCCCGTTGTGGTATGTGATACAGCCTCTGATGACTACCGTGATGTATATGGTGGTGTTCGGTGGTATTGCGAAGATAAGCACAGACGGCTTGCCACAACCGCTTTTCTACTTAGCGGGTATTTGCTTTTGGCAGTATTTTGCAGACTGTCTGAACAAGACCAGCAATACCTTTGTTACCAACGCGGGTATTTTCGGCAAGGTGTATTTTCCACGCTTGATAACCCCGCTAAGCGATGTCATCAGCAACCTGATGCGGTTTGGCATCCAGTTTGGTTTATTCTTTGTGGTATATCTTTATTATCAACTGTTTACGGATGTGCAGATACACACTAACTGGTATGTGTTGCTATTTCCCTTATTGCTAATAATGCAATCGGGACTGGCATTGGGTTTCGGTATTTTGTTCTCCAGTATGACCACCAAATACCGCGACCTGCAACTGCTCCTGACCTTCTTTGTGAGTCTTTGGATGTATGCAACGCCCGTCATATACCCGCTGTCAACCATTACCAATCCAAAATTGATGTTGGTGATGCAATTGAATCCACTGACAGGAATCGTTGAGTTCTTCAAGTATGGTATGCTCGGTGTAGGATGCCATGATTGGTGGATGTTGGGCTATTCGTTTGCCTTTATGGTCGTCCTTTTGTGTGTAGGCATAGTGGTGTTTAATAGGGTGCAACGCTCTTTTATGGATACCGTGTAACAACAACGCCACTGTATGCAACTGTTTCCTAATTGTAAAATAAATATCGGCTTGCGCGTGATGCGCAAGCGGGAAGATGGTTACCATGATTTGGAAACCATCTTCTATCCTGTGTATGGTCTGCATGACGAACTGAGTATCTGCGCAAGCGATGCTTTCTCTTTTGTGCAAGAGGGCATTGCGGTGGATTGCTCCGCAGACAACAATCTGATTGTGCGATGCTATCGCCAGATGAAAACGAAGTACCCTAAGATAGGTGAAGTAGAAATTCGTTTTAGGAAGCACATTCCTTTTGGGGCAGGTTTAGGCGGAGGGAGCAGCGATGCAGCCCACACGGCGATTGCACTGAATGCCATTTTTCAACTTGGGCTAAGCAAAGAACAGTTGGCGCAAGAGGTGCGCTCCCTGGGGGCAGACTGTCCGTTCTTTGTCTATAACACCCCCTGCTTTGCAGAGGGCATCGGTGACAAACTAAGCCCGATAGACTTCTCATTGGAAGGATTGCGATTGATAATGATAAAGCCCAATTGCAGCGTCTCTACACGCGAAGCGTATAGCGGAATACACATTCAGCCCAACTGCACGGGAATACCGCGACACATATGGAAAAGCCGCAATACGGCAACCGATACAGAAAGGAGGCTATCCTATTTCGCGTCACCTTGCGAGTTGGTGAACGACTTTGAACGCTCAGTGTTTCCACTGCACCCCGAGATTGGGTACATCAAACAACGGCTATTAGACGCTGGGGCGATATATGCGTCTATGTCTGGCAGCGGCTCAACCGTTTTCGGACTTTTTGAGAACGATGCGGAAAGTCGTACCCTCGCCCAACTTAGATTGCTTCACGAAGAGTTTACCACTATGATACTCTTCGATGATACGCTTTGACAGAGGTAAGCCAAGCCCCCAACCGCGTTGCTTGGTTGTATAACCTGCTTGGAAAACACGGCGCTGCGTGCGTTTGTCCATCCCTTTTCCGGTATCTTCCACATCGATTTTTACCTCATCGTCCGTTTCACAAAGGCGGATGACTATCTTTCCTACCCCACCCATAGCATCCACTGCATTCTTTATCAAATTCTCTATTACCCATTCCATCAGCGGTACATTCTGCGTTACAAGCAATGGAGCGGCTATACGGTCGGCATCCAACACTATTTCCACCTTGTTACTCACGCGTGTACGCATATACACCACGGTTTCTTGCAGCGTGGCAACCATATCTGAGGCCTGCAACTCCGGCTCACTGCCTATTTTGGAAAATCGGTCTGCGATGGTATTCAAGCGCTCTATGTCTTTGCGCATCTGCGGGATTAAGGTGTCCTGCGGATAACGCTCCGCCAATAGTTGCTGCCACGCATTCAGCGACGATATGGGTGTACCCAATTGGTGCGCCGTTTCCTTGCTCAGTCCTACCCATAACCGATTTTGCTCATTCTGCTGCACGGTAAGCATCATCCATACCGCGATAACAATGAAAATGAAAATCAACAGGAACTGCAAATAAGGCACATAGCGCAACAAACGCAGCAAATTGGATTCATCGTAGTAGATATACTGCACATTGTCGTCCGAAATCCGCAACTCAATGGGTCCGTTGAGCGAAAGCGGATTTTGCACAGGCTTCTCGACGTTGCGACTCAGCAACACGTTGCCCTCTGCATCGGTCATATACACAGGAATGGTCGTGTTTTTGGCAATGATATACGATACAAAATCAATATCCGTACCCTCGTCCGCCAAGATCAATTGCCTTGTAGCCTCTGCCCAAATCGTGACATTCTTCTGCTCTTCTTCCGCTAACTGGCGCGTGAGATTATTGGTAAACAGTACGGATATAACCACAAATGCCAAAGCAATAAGCAATATCCAACGACTTAGAAAACGTCCATTCATAGTGTATGACTTGATAGAAAGATATGCAAAGGTACTGCTTTTTTCTCGTATATACAAATAAAAACAGCAACTGCAACAAAGTTTGTTAAAAAAACATACGATTTCCTATGCGTATTGTATGTCCGCTTGTGTCAATCAACAGGAACACCCGCTATACTTGCACAAGGCGTTTTGCGACTATCTGCATATGAATTGTGTGGGGATTGGGATGTATAAAATCGTCCACTTGAAAGAGACATCACCCGTAGATGACCCGTAGATGACCCGTAAGGACAACAGTAAAACAAGAAAATGGCTTGGCAATAGCAGGAGAGAGAAACAAGAGGGGAAGGACGGTACTTCGTATTTTTGAGATAGGGCAGTTTTTTCATTCAACATAGTAAGGAATATATAAAATGGTATAATTTTTCCATAAATAAGAAGGGCTGAAAATAATTTGCGCAATAATTTGCGTATATCATAAAAAAGCACTAACTTTGCAGCGGTTTTGGTATGGCAGATACATAAACCATTAGAGGAGGATTTGCAATAACGAGAAAACTTGTTAAACACATAATAATAAAACAAAAAAGCACCATGAAACCAACTCACATTGAGCATCTTGGTATTGCTGTAAGCAGTTTGGAAGAGGCTATGCCGTTCTTCGAGTTCTTAACCGGCGACAAATGCTACTCTATCGAAGAAGTGGCAGACCAAAAAGTGAAAACCGCTTTCTTCAAGGTGGGACAGACAAAAATCGAATTGCTGGAACCTACATGCCCAGAATCGACCATTGCCAAATTCATTGAGAAAAACGGCGGGCGTGGCGGCGTACATCACGTGGCATTCAACGTGGAAAACGTGGAAGAAGCACTGAAAGAAGCAGAGGCGGCAGGTCTTCAACTGATAGACAAAGCACCACGCAAAGGCGCAGAGAACCTGATGATTGCATTCTTGCATCCGAAGAGCACCAAAGGTGTGCTGACAGAGTTGTGCCAACAACCTGCATAAAACAGGTGTTACGACATGTAGTTTCAAAGAAATAATCAATAGTACTTAGAAAATATGGATCAGACAAAATTGCAAAAACTGATTGATAACCGCGTCAAAGCAGCCGCCGGCGGCGGGGAAGCAGCCGTGGAAAAACACCACGCAAAAGGCAGTTACACCGCGCGCGAACGTATCAATATGCTGTTGGACGAAGGCTCGTTTGAGGAAGTGAACATGTTCCTCACACACCGTTGCCACGACTTCGGCATGGAGAAGAAAGTATTCTTGGGCGATGGTGTGGCTGTCGGTTCGGGTACGATAGACGGTCGTCTTGTATTTGTATTCGCACAAGATGCTACCGTGATCGGCGGCTCGCTGAGCGAGACCATGGCATTGAAGATCTGCAACGTGATGGATCAGGCAATGAAATTGGGCGCACCCATCATCGGATTGAACGACTCGGGCGGTGCACGTATACAGGAGGGTGCATGCGCATTAGCCGGTTATGCCGAGATTTTCGAGCGTAACATCCTCGCAAGCGGCGTGGTGCCCCAGATTAGCGTAATCTTTGGCCCTTGCGCAGGTGGTGCCGTATATAGCCCCGCGCTGACTGACTTCATCATGATGACCGAGCAGAACTCGTATATGTTCATCACAGGTCCGAAAGTAGTGAAATCGGTGACGGGTGAGGACGTGACGGTAGAGCAGTTGGGCGGTGCAAAGGTACACGCAACAAAATCGGGCGTAACCCACTTTGTGGCAGCCACCGAGGAAGAGGCCTTGGCAGAGGTGCGTCGCCTGGTATCGTTCATTCCGCAGAACAATATGGAAGAGGCACCGCTGATGAAATGCACGGACGACCCTATGCGCGTAGAAGAGAGTCTGAACGATGTTGTACCCGCAGACCCCAACAAGCCCTACGATATGAAGGACATTATCTACACCATCGTAGATAATGGCGATTTCATGGAGGTGCAGAAAGACTATGCCAAGAACATCATCTGCGGCTTTGCACGCTTCAACGGCCGCTCCACAGGTATCATCGCTAACCAGCCAAACTGGATTGCGGGTGTGTTAGACTGCGATGCAAGCCGCAAGGCAGCACGTTTCGTACGTTTCTGCGATGCGTTCAATATCCAAATTCTGACCTTGGTGGACGTGCCCGGTTTCTTGTGCGGAACAGGACAAGAGTACGCAGGTATCATCGACCATGGCGCAAAACTGATGTTTGCATTCGGCGAAGCGACCGTACCAAAAGTAACGGTTACTATTCGCAAATCGTATGGCGGAAGTCATATCGTGATGAGTTGCAAGCAATTGCGTGGCGATGTATGCTATGCTTGGCCTAATGCAGAGATTGCTGTGATGGGCGCAAGCGGCGCAGTGGGCGTATTGCAAGCCAAGGCACTGAAAGCCATAGAAGATCCCGAAGAGAAAAAGAAATTTATCACGGAGAAAGAAGAGGAATACAAAGAACTCTTTGCCAGTCCTTATCAGGCAGCCAACCGCGGGTATATCGACGACATCATCGAGCCGCGCAACACGCGCAAACGCATCATTCGTGCCTTCGAGAACCTGCAAACCAAGCGCTTGACCAATCCGCTGAAGAAACACTCTAACATCCCATTGTAAACTATGTTGTTACTTGAAGTTGCCCCAGAAGTGGGCGTTACCGGTCAGACGTGGTTTATCACGCTTATCGGCTTCGGCATGGTGCTTCTGCTGCTGTTTGTTTTCATCTACATCATGAAACTGATGGGCTGGATAATGCGTCCGCGCGTGAAAGCCGTGAAGAAACAAGAAGAAAACACCGAATACAAAGAATCTGTGGTACACAAAGAACGTGCTAACCGCTTGATTCTCACAGGTGATGCCACCGCGGCCATTGCCCTGTCGCTACACCTGTACTACAACGGTGTGCACGACGAAGAAGACACCAAGATTACCATTCAACCACACCGTACACAATGGAACAACAAGATGTACGGAATGAATAACTTACATCGATAAAACAATGAAAAAGTCATTTAAGTTTACCATTGCCGGTCAACCCTACGAAACGACCGTCAAAGAAATAGAACCGAATGTAGCAGAGGTCACCGTAAACGGCACTGTTTTCCAAGTAGAAATCGAGAAGCAAGAAACAGTCAAGCGAACGGCTGTTGCACCTCGCCCCGCTGCTACCGCTACTCCATCGCATACCGCACCTAAGGCTGCACCCGCAGCACCCGCAGCGGCAGGCACTACGGTAATGAAATCGCCGCTGCCTGGTAGCATCGTGAAGGTGCTCGCACAAGTAGGACAAGAGGTGAAAAAAGGCGAGACCCTGCTCACTATGGAGAGCATGAAGATGGAGAACATCATCGCTGCCGAGGTGAACGGAAAAATCAAGAACATCTTTGTTCAGCCAGGACAGAACGTGATGCAAGATGCGCAGTTGGTGGAGATAGAACTCACGGCTTCGGCTGCTCCTGTTGCACCTGTCCCCACGCCTACACCTGCTGCAACACCTGCTCCAGCGGCAGAAGCCCCCAAGGCTGCCGCACCCGCAGGTGGACATAAGATAACCTCTCCGTTGCCTGGTTCGGTAATCAAGGTGATGGTGAGCGAAGGACAGGCCGTGAAGAAAGGCGACACACTGCTGACCTTGGAAAGCATGAAGATGGAAAATGCCATTGCATCGGAATGGGATGGCACGGTAAGCAAAATAGCCGTTGCAGCAGGACAGAACGTGATGCAAGACGACTTGCTCATCGTCATCGCATAATGAACAAATTCTAAATATATTTGCAAATTATGTTAGACGATTTGTTGCGATTCTTTCAAGAAATGGGATTCATGACCATCGATTGGCGTCAATTGGTGATGTTGTTTGTCTCCTTTTTCTTGCTCTTCCTGGCTATTAAAAAACAGTACGAACCATTGCTTCTGCTTCCGATTGCTTTCGGTATGTTGCTGACGAACCTGCCTGGTGCGGAGATGTACCACCCAGAATTGTGGACACGTTTCTTGGATGCGAACGACCCGGCATACCATAGTTATGGCGCTATTTTAAGAGATGCCGGACTATTGGACGTACTCTATATCGGCGTGAAGACGGGTGTGTATCCCTGCTTGATATTCATAGGTGTAGGAGCGATGACCGACTTCGGTCCACTCATCGCGAATCCGAAATCCTTGATACTCGGTGCGGCTGCGCAGATAGGTATCTTCGTTACGTTTTTGTGCGCATCGGCATTCTTCACCCCCGCAGAGGCAGGTTCGATTGGTATCATCGGTGGTGCTGACGGCCCTACGTCCATCTTCTTGACATCGAAGTTGGCACCGCATCTCTTGGGTCCTATCGCTATTGCGGCATATTCGTATATGGCACTTGTACCCGTGATTCAACCTCCTATCATGCGTGCTTTGACCACCGAGAAGGAGCGTAAGATCAAGATGAAGCAACTCCGCTCTGTGAGCAAGACAGAAAAGATTGTTTTCCCGATTATCATCACCGCTGTTGTGGCATTGGTATTGCCAGACGCAGCCCCGCTTATCGGCTGTTTGATGTTGGGTAATCTGATGAAAGAATGCGGTGTGGTGGATCGTTTGAGCAAGACGGCACAAAACGAGTTGATGAACATTGTGGTGATTTTCCTCGGTCTGTCGGTGGGTGCAACGGCAACAGGTGCTACTTTCTTGAATGTGAAGACCCTACTCATTCTGGCGATGGGTATTGTAGCGTTCGGAATGGGCAGCGCAGGTGGCGTACTGCTGGCTAAGTTTATGAACCTCTTCCTCAAAGAGAAAATCAATCCGCTCATCGGTTCTGCGGGTGTGAGTGCTGTTCCTATGGCAGCGCGCGTGAGCCAGACGGAGGGACAGAAAGCCGACCCAAGCAACTTCCTGCTCATGCACGCGATGGGTCCCAACGTAGCAGGTGTGATTGGCTCTGCCGTAGCGGCTGGTGTGCTGCTGACGATGTTAGGCTAATCCCCCACCCCACACATCTCTTTGAAGATTCGATACAACAAAGACTGTCTGATACGTTCAGGCAGTCTTTGTTGTATTGCGTATTGCCAGAAAGCGTAATAAAAACGGATATTTATAATCGCGAAAATGAAAAATACAAGATCTCAAAATGAACAATACATTTTCGAGTGAGTTTGTTTGAGTTGTACAGTCCAGAACAAACTTGCAGGTAATAAAACAACGTAAAGACTAGCGCAGTCTCAAAAAAAAGGCTCTTTCTGGTTACTACCGCTCCTGAATACCTCAACAGAATTCTTAGAAATGCATATTTTGGTGCACATGCCCTAAAAATTACGTTTTGTATTTGCATATATCAAAAAATAGTACTACTTTTGCGCCCGAATTATTGAAGGATATACACAATAAGGATTATTCCGTTGTGTAAACATTTAGAAGGAAGGTCAGCCGAATAGGTCTGGTCTTTCACTCTTTTTGGGGTGAGAATATATTTTGGACGATACGGCTCATAGTATGTAGAGTCCAATATATAACATAAAAACCACAAGCAGGGATAAAAATAGTTTGCATATTTCAAAAAAAAGTGGTAACTTTGCGCGGTTTTTAGGTTTGAGCCGTTCTGCAATAGGAACGTATCAAACATTCCATAAGTGAAAGATCATATAAACCCACTCCATAAAAAGATGAAAACACTACCTTTTTTCCATAGGATAGTATGTCCCGCATTGCTGAGCGGCCTGTTGTTGTGTGTTGGTTGTCGTGCAGACGTAGATTTAGACAAGGTAGATACCACCGCAGAGTTGGACCTTGGAGTGGCTATGCCCATAGGTTCTATGCGCGTGACGCTGGGAGATTTACTGGGTACTGAAACTACCGAACATCTGTACTACGCAAACGGTACTCTGTGTTTTCATGGTGATTACTACAAACACGAGGTATTTCACCCCATAGATTTCAGCCAATATATTTCCAAAGCGGAAAAACGCATTCCTCTATACGACGTTGTCAATGCCAAAATGGACGCGTTGCGCATACAATATCCAGAACTTGATATTCCTGCCAACACACTGTGCGGCATTCCCGGGCATCCGTTGCATTTCAGCGTAGATACCAAAATCCTATTGCAATACGATGGTATCAACAACGACCTGACACAAGAACGAATAGACAGCGCATCTATCACGCGTGCTTTGATAGACGGATATCTACGTGAGCAGAATCTGCCAATTCCGTTTGAATGGATAGATACCGTCAAGTTGGAATTGGGCAAAGAGTTTTTGCTCAACGGCGGACGCGCATACGTGCTGTATGCCAAAGGGAATCAGGACACACCAGACAATGCCGATTACGACGTGCCGTTTCCCATTGATTTAGAGCATTTCACCTTGGATTTGGTGCGCGACCACAGTTTACCTCCCTCCAATACCAACGTGGTCAATAGTTCGGAAATGACCGTACGCATTGCCATCACGATACCAGAAGACGCTCCCGCACAGCCAATCCAGCCCGATATGGCGATGATTTACGGCATGAACGTGCGTATATTGGATTTCGAAGCAGTTTGGGGCATGTTCGCGGCTTCCAACCATATGCGGGACAAAGACGAGATGCGGTTGGACAGCATATTACCCGATTGGTCAAGTATTGAGAATACCCGCCTTCCACTTGCCGAACCTACTATTCACATGCACGTAACACACCGTTTAGCGGGACCTCTATTTTTCCACGGAGACTACTTATACGTTCGCTCAAAAACAGGTGAGACACGCTATGCTGAATTTGGAGATGACCGCAGCCATAGTATGCGCTTCCCATCGGAAGAGGAAATACAAAACCCTACGATGTGGCTGAGTACAGATAAAAGTACAATAAACGACTCCATTCAGTTTACGCTCGTATTCGACCAGTCGGCAGACCACGGACGCATAGACCAACTGTTTTCCATTCAGCCCGAGCGCATCGGTTGGGACTGGAACATAGATTTCGACCCACACATTGCACAGCAAACCCGTATCACGCCAAACTCAGATGTGGTAATGGATGTGGATGTGGACATACCGTTCGTTTTCCACGAAGGCTTATACATAGCATACAAGGACACCTTGAAAAATCTCAATCTGTCTGCTATCAATCTTGACTCTCTAACATCAAACATTGACAGCATAAAAAATGGGGATGTGTATCTGAATTTGGCAATGGAAAATACGATACCAGTGGACATCCGCGTAGTGGTACGTTGCTTAGACGCGGAAAACAATCTGCTAATAGACCCTAACACAGGCGAACCTATCAGACTGTCTGACAAAGACACCATAACCGTGCTGGCTCCCACGTTCACACAAGATGCTGCAACAGGACAATTCGTAGTAGCAAGCCCTGGCAAAATACAAAACGCATTACGTATCAATAAGGAGCAATATGCGAATATGGATGCCATAGAAAGCATCGCAATGGAGGTGATATTAGACGACAGATCGCTAAAATCCACCTTTGAACAATATGCACCCTATTTCAAGGTACGCATTACAGAAGAATCGCAGCTGAAAGTGCGATTGGGCATCGGCGCGCGCGTTGGTGTTGTGATGAATCTCAACAAAGAACAATAACATAAGGAGAAGAAAGTGATGAAGAAACAAATTATATACATATCAATAGTGCTCCTTATGACGGTTGCAGGAAGTGTTTCTGCTCAGCAAGTGAACACATTGTATTTCATGGAAAATACCCCTATGCGGCATTTGGTGAACCCTGCGTTTCAGCCCGTGAGCGATGGCTACATACACTTTTCTCCATTAGGCTGGTCGAGCATGTGGTTAGGTAACAACTCATTCTCTTTGTCCGATGGGGTATTTGCCAACCCAAACAACCCCGCACAAACCATCACTATACTACACCCTGATGCCGATAGAACAGCCTTTTTGAAAGGCTTGCGCAAAAATACCCTGATTAACGGAGAAGCAACAGCAAATCTTATTGGATTCGGCTTCCGCATCAAAGAAAAAGGGTATTTTACTTTCGATATTATGGAACATCTCAACGCAGGTGCCACCATTCCCCGCGGGCTGTTTAACTTCGCATTGAACGGAGGCATGCAAGATATTCAAGGAGGTAACAACCACATCAATTTCAGCGGGCTTGGGCTAAGCCTGTCGATGTACACAGAATTTGCCTTTGGCTACTCACACAAGATAAATGAGCAATGGACAGTAGGTGGAAAGGTGAAGTTTCTATTGGGGCAGATGTACATAGATATGGATATGAGCCAACTGAATTTGGATGCATCCATAGACAGTTGGCATATAAACGGCAATATAGGCTTGACGGCGGCTGGCCCATTCAACTATGACGCGATCATAGAACACGCCAGCAACAATGACTGGTCTAACGTAAACTACAAAGACTTTCTCTCTTTTGACCCGATGCATATCGATGATGCTGCTGTCATGGAATTGGTCACACCAGCAGGCTATGGAGGAGCGATTGATATCGGTTTCACGTACAAACCCATAGAGCAGGTACAAATCACTGCCGCTGTGAACGACTTAGGGTTTATCTACTACGGGAAGAAGCGCAGTACAAAACTGACTGCTACGATGGATACCACCTTTGTTGGCGTGGGAGATTTTGATTACAACGACTACGTGATAGACGGTGCTTTCAACACAGACAGTCTGCTGACCGATGTAGGCAACGGCGCAAAGGAACTGTTGAATGCAGCACATATACAGCAAGAGCCGCGGGGGTTTGCCAAGATGCTGAATATGACAATGAATGTGGGCGTTGATGCCAATTTCTGGGACAACCGCATCGGTATAGGCGTGCTTTCACGTACCCGACTGTATGATTGTAAATTATACGAGGAAGTTACCTTTGGCGCAGCACTGCGACCGTGCAACTGGTTTAACCTTGCCCTATCCTATTCCTTGTTAGACAACGGACATTACAGCAGTTTGGGGGCTGGTTTGAGTCTGATGCCATACGATGGTATCAACTTGACCCTCGCAATGGACTATATTCCCACCGTGTACGCCACAGCAAAAGAACGAGCATGCGTGCCTTACCATGCAAAAGGAGTAAACATAGCACTTGGATTTAGCATTGTATGGGGAACGAACCGTCCCAAAGATGCAGATAAAGATGGAGTGTATAACCCATGGGATATGTGCCCCAATACGCCGAAAAACGTGGCTGTGGATGTCTTGGGTTGCCCTCTCGATAGTGACGGTGACGGTATTCCCGATTATTTAGACGAGTGTCCTAATACACCCGCTGCTGCATACGGACTAACCGATGAGACTGGGTGTCCTATCGATAGCGATGGTGATGGTGTACCCGACTACTTAGACGAATGCCCTAATACCCCTGTGGAGGCACGCGGATTAGTAGATGAGAAGGGTTGCGAATTGGATACGGATGGAGACGGAGTACCCGACTGGCGAGATGAATGCCCTGGTACCCCAGAAGAGGCAAAGGGCTATGTGGATGCCTTTGGTTGCCTTCTGGATACAGATGGCGATGGCGTACCCGACTACTTGGACGAATGTCCTAACACACCCGCAGAAGCACGCGGATTAGTGGACGAGAAAGGATGCCCCGTGGACAGCGACAGTGATGGCGTACCCGACTACTTGGACGAATGTCCTAATACACCCGCAGAAGCACGCGGATATGTGGATGAAAAAGGCTGTGAAATAGACACCGACGAAGACGGTGTGCCAGACTGGTGTGATAAATGTCCAAACGTGGCAGGGTCAGCACAGAACAAAGGTTGTCCCGAAGTGAAACGCGAGGTGCGTACACTCCTGACAAAAGCGATGCAAGGCATTGCTTTTGAAACAGGCAAAGCCACCATCAAAAAGTCGTCCTACACGCTACTCAACCAAATAGCCAAGACATTTATTGAAAACAAGGATTTCCAGATAGAAGTGCAAGGACATACAGACAATGTCGGCAAGGCGGCTGTAAACAAGGCATTGAGCGAGAAACGTGCAAACGCCGTGAGAGACTATCTCATCAAACAGGGGGTACCAGCAGAGCGTATAACCGCAAAAGGATACGGCGATGAAGTACCTATTGCTGACAACAAAACCAAAGCAGGACGCGCGAAGAACCGCCGCGTGGAATTTAACATTACATTCGAACAGATTACAATAGAAACCATCCTTGAACATGCAGACACTACATCGGAACCCTCAAACAGTCAACCTATACAGTAGTGGAACAATATATTGGCACAATAGTAGAAACACAACTTGCTATGTGAGGTGAATGCATATCTATTCTCGCTATGTGTAGCGGATATGCGGGACATAATATGGCATATCAGAAAAATGGTAGCAAAAAGAATGGGTGCCTTTGTGCTTACATATGAGGATGGGTCGGCAATGACTTGACGGCTACTTGTCGGCTACTTGTCGGCTACTTGTCGGCTACTTGTCGGCTACTTGACGGCTACTTGTCCGCTACTTGTCCGCTACTTGACGGCTACTTGACGGCTACTTGACGGCTACCGAACTCGTTTATTGGAACAACATAAGCCCATTCGGTATGTTCATATACCTTAACTACTACGTTACGCCAGCATGCCAAATACGATAAGCGACTTTCTTGTTTTGGTATTTGATGGCACAGGGAGTGGGAAAAAGAAATGTCGGGACATTGGGAGTTGAGTTAAAAACAAAGGGAAAGAGAGGGGGAGATGGCGTAATATGTTGTTCGATGGAAACAAAGTGGCTTTACAAACCACAGATTAGAAAACACAGTAGATACTAAACAGCAGATACTAAACAGCAGATACTAAACAGCAGATATTAACTTAAATACTAACAAAACATACAATTTTCATTATGGGACGCGCATTTGAATATCGCAAAGCAACCAAATTGAAACGCTGGGGGCATATGGCTCGTACTTTCACCAAATTAGGCAAGGAAATCACTATCGCTGCACGTGAAGGCGGTCCAGACCCCGACTCCAACCCTCGTCTTCGTACCTTGATACAGCAATGTAAAAAGGAGAATATGCCCAAAGAAAACATCGAACGTGCCATCAAAAAAGCAACCGACAAGTCTTCCGAAGGGTACAAAGAAATATGCTACGAAGGATACGGTCCACATGGTGTTGCTATCTTTGTGGAGACGGCTACCGACAACAACATGCGTACCGTTGCAAACATCCGCTCCTACTTTACCAAGCACAACGGCACACTCGGCACACAAGGGTGTTTGCAATTCCTATTCGAGCGCAAAGCATGCTTCACATTGTCGCCCAAAGAAGGTATTGACTTAGACGAATTGGAGTTGGAATTGATAGATTTCGGCGTGGAAGAACTCGGCACAGACGAAGAAAACAACATCATCATCTACGGCGACTTCAACCAATACTCACAGATGCAGAAGTACTTGGAAGACAACGGCTTTGAAATTCAGAGTTGCGAATTTGTCCGCATTCCGAACGACTACAAGACCCTGACCGACGAGGAAAAAGAGTCGGTACAGAAATTGATTGACAGAATAGAAGAGGACGAGGACGTACAGAACGTCTTCACCAATATGGCAGACTAAGCCAACGGACGAATGATAGCACAGTATTTTTCATTAACACCGCATCAAGAGCAGCAGTTTGCTGCTCTTGATGCGCTATACCGCGACTGGAACAGCAAAATAAATGTCATCTCGCGCAAAGACATAGACAATCTGTATGAACATCACGTGCTGCACTCCTTAGCGATTGCCAAAGTGTTGCCTTTCCAGCCTGAAAGCCGCATCTTGGACATCGGAACAGGCGGCGGCTTTCCCGGCATTCCATTAGCAATCCTATTTCCCAACTGTCGGTTTACCCTGATAGACTCCATTGGGAAAAAGGTGAAAGTAGCGCAAGAAGTGGCAAAAGCATTGGAACTGACAAACGTAACGTGCATACAAGAACGCGCCGAAGACGAAAAAGGGAAGTTTGATTTCGTGGTATCCCGCGCTGTAATGCCCCTACCCGATTTGGTGCGTTTGGTGCAGAAAAACATTAGCCCCGTGCAACGCAATGCCGTACCGAATGGCTTAGTGGTGCTGAAAGGAGGCGACTTAAAAGATGAGTTACGTCCGTTCTCGAAGCGTGTAGAAGTGACAGAAATACGCACCCTGTTCGCGGGGGAGTGGTTCGATACCAAACGTGTGATTTACCTACCCCTATAAACCGCTATACTTACTGCCACTATGAAGACACTGCATATAAAGACTTTCTACTTCAATCCCTATCGCGAATGTACGTATGTCGTATGGTACGAGGGAGAGGCAGAGTGTATTGTGATAGACGCGGGTATGAGCAACTCGCGCGAGGAAGAACGGTTTAGTGCGTTTCTAAGGGAAGAGAAACTTATCCCTATTGCCCTACTGATTACCCACGCACACCCTGACCATATCTGCGGCACGGAATTTGTTACAAACACGTATGGATTGACACCGATAGTGTATCCCGAGGAAGGCTTATTGTCAGTGGGGCAGTTTCCAATAGAGGTAATACGCACGCCTGGACATAAAGAAGACTGCGTGTGCTACTATCTCCGCAACGAGGAGACGCTATTCACAGGCGATACACTGTTTCAAGAGTCTATCGGCAGAACGGATCTGCCAGGCGGGGATATGCCGACCTTGATACACTCCCTACAAAAACTCGTAGCACTACCTGAAAGCACCAAAGTGTATCCTGGACATGGATATCCTACTACGATAGCACACGAAAAAGCATACAATCCCTATCTATAAACGCCATGCTATGACGCACAAAGCAGGGGAAACATTCTAAACATAGCGAGATATGAAAAAAAGTACATGTGTATTATTGTTGTTGGTATGGCTTACTATTCCCTTGAACGCGACGGAATACAGTGGTCGCGTGGTGGACATAAACGGGCAAGGCATTGGTTATGCCACCGTATATCCAGAGGACGACCCTGTGGCAGGTGCCGCCACCAACGACAACGGTTGCTTTCACTTTGAGACCGAACTCCCCTTGACAAGCAATGTCATCATCTCGTTTATTGGATACGAAAAGCAGGTACTGCCGCTGCAAGTATTCACAGACTCTGCCGCCACAGTTGTTTTGAAAGAACAACCTATCGCCTTAGAAGAGACCGTGGTGGCTGCCAAAGCATCCAGGCAGAAAAACAAACGAAAAGAGATGGCTGCCCTTCTGCATCAGGTGTATGTACGTATGCAAGAGGACTTTGATGATGCGCCATGTAAGTACCATCTCGTAAGTGACGCACGCTTGGATTCGGAAGGAGAAGCATGGGGTATGGAACAGATGATAGCCTCTGCCATAGTACTGCCAGAAGCACGCAAAGATAATAACGATTCCGTGCAGTTTGCGGGCGAATGCTGCAAACGTTTTTTCGACCCGACCATTCGCCAGCGCGTGGACACCATCTTTGCTACCAATACCTTGGAAAAATACGATAAGCGTATGCGATCGGTAGCCAACAACTTGGACTCGGGGGTAATGACACATCGGATGCTTTTCAGCATGGGAAACATTCGCTACGACTTTGAACATTTTGTAGATGACGTGCGAAACTGGCGGGTCAGCAATGAGAATGAAGGTGAGACCGTATTGACCCACGTGGAAAAGAAAAACTACTTTGGCATCGTGAAATACGCCATCGCCCGACACTATATATTAGACTCCGAAACACTATCCGTGCGCCGTTTCTCCGAGCATAGCGATTTCTATGTGAACGTGCCTTTCGGTAAGAAATTGGATGCTGATATGCTACGTATCCTCAACGTGTTCAACATGAATGACGAGCAGATAGAACGATTTAGACTGCGCAAGATGAATATGCACATCGACTTCAATACGATTTACCAACGGAAAAACGGGCATATCTATATCTTAGAAAAAAACATGCAATGCAATGCCAATATCATAGGTAGCAAACAAATGGAAATCCCTATTGAAGCATGGGCTACCCAGCGCGTGACATCTCTCCAAACCGAGAATGTGCAGCCATTTAGCAAAGACCGCATCACCTCCCGTGTTCCTCGTAAGATAGTCGAAATATACTGAGGGGTAAAAAATGTAGCGTTCCGTATAGTGCTACAAGCAATAGAATGCACCCAATTTACTATTTGGGAACAGTGTCCTCTTTTGGCGAGGAAACATCGGTTTTAGAATGTTTGCCGGCGTTGTCCTTTGAGCAAACCGCCAAAGAGACAGATAAGCATATAGTAGGGATAGAACAACTCCAAAAGAAAGGCATCCCAAAAGGCGGTATTCGGCTCACGAGAACGGATAAGGCGGTACTCGAAGGGAAACTTCAACAAGATGATAAGAGGGCAGAGGACTTGCAACACATTGAGAAAGGTGATACATGCACCACAGCGGAGGATGTCCTTGTCCTTATAGGCGGGGGCTTTGCCTGCCCAGCGCATACGCTGACGGAAAAAGGCACGCCACGTGGGTATGGGCGCGACGAATGCCGTCAAGCGTTCGTCTTCGCTCATGCATATCTTCCGCCCTTGTCGCTTGAACGACTCCAAGAGGAACATATCGTCGCCACCTGCCAACTCGGGATGGAGGTCGGCATAGGAAGCAAGCCACGCCGCACGCCGCACGACCAAGTTCGCGCCACTGCACATCACCGCACGGTGCCGTTTGGCAGTGCGGATGGTCAGCGCCTGTATGGCAGCATACTCTGCCATCTGCAAGCGTTCTAAAAGGTTGGGTTGGTGCTCGGCACGCATACGAAGCGGAAGTATCAACAGGTCGGCATCGCTTATCGCCTGTCTTGCCAAACACAGCCTTCGCTGCTCTGCCTCGATAGTCGGCGGCAGTAGCGTGACATCATCGTCTCGCATCCACACGAACTCGGCACTCGATGCCGTAATCAGGTGCTTTAACGCCCATTTCTTTCCCTTACCCGCGTCGTTGATACCGCGGCGCGGCACAACGATTTCCACCGAACAGAGACCTTGCAGCGTTTCCACGAACTGAGGATAGGACTTCGAAACACATGCCGTATCATCACAGGGAAGACCGGCTGCCAACAGTGCCATCGCTATACGGTGGTCGTGGTAGGCACGGTGCTCCGCCACCGCACGCAGGCGGTCTGACTCCTTGATAGCAAGGCTTTCTGTACCTGTCGCCTGCAAAGACACGTGCAACTGCTCGCAAGCAATCGCCACTGCGGGGTACAAATCGGGACAAGCGGCGAAATCCCATGCAAACGTAGCAGGCAAAATGGCATCCGCTATACGCTCCAATAGAACCCCCTTGTCTGTATAGGTGGTACGCACGCCCAAGTGCGCAAATAATTCCGCCACCACCCTATCGCCTTGCAGGCTATCCGCCCTTAAATCCAGAAGAACCAGACCGCCATGATGAAGCGCAACCCACTCGTACCAGAAAGCCGCGGCCGACCAATCGCGCTCAATGGAAATCGGTCGCTTGCCATATGCCTGGCATAGATCTTGCGTCATCGTAATATAGGGTGACCGACAGTCGGTCTCAACCTCGACACCCATCAGCAGCAACGCCGAAACAAACTGCGTGGATTGCGGCTTCTCTATGGATACAACCATAGTAGCAGGCTGAAAAACACCTTGTATGCGCAATGGGGGAAAGCCTTCACGCTCTGTGTATTCAATCTGCGCACCGAGCATTCGAAGCGCGTCCACCAACTGCCCTATCGGGCGTTCGCACATACGCGAGCAACCCGTGAGCGTAGCCTTTCGCCCAGACAAAGCACAGTACGCCGTGAGGAAACGCATCGCCGTGCCACAGTTATTAAGGTTGAGTAGGGTCTCTTCTTGCGTTTCTCGCAGGTGCGACAACGCGGCATGCAGCAATCGCACATCATCGGGCATACTATCGTCCACCGCGAACAAGGCTTCACCTGCCCGTGCTTGCAGCACCAACAAGCGGTTAGCAATAGATTTGGAGATGGGTAACGATATGTTTGGATAGCGACTGTGTGGCATAAAAAAATATTTTCATGCAAAGGTAGGTGTTTTTTTCGGATTGTGCAAATAATTGTTGCACCCATAAGAAAATTACAATCGTGTTTCTATCATATGTATCTTATAGATAAAACATGACAACCACTAAATAAAAAAAAATATAATAACACAAGCACTACATCTCGCCACAGTCTACCCTATTTCTATACGACCTGACCGCTACATGACCCGTAGATGACCCGTGAGGAATACTTGTTGCACCTTTATGGATAACGGGAGATATTTTTAATACTTTTTCATCTGACTTATACTTATTTCAATACAAACGGCAGGTTTATTGGAGGTGAGTTGTCCGCGAGTTGTCGGTTACGAGACCCGTAGATAACCCGTATTTGCGACATTGAGACGGCGGGAAAAACGTAAAGATAGGACTTCACAATCCACTTCATAAAGCAGCGGTAACCTAAAAGCGCGTACAAAAATACGGTAGTTGTTGCATATGTTATTTTTTTTTCGTAACTTTGTCGTCGATTTGCTATGCGTAAAAGTATCCTCTACATATTCTTATTTTTATTGTTTTGCGCCACAGGTTGCAAAACAACGAAATTCGTACCAGAAGGCGAACTGCTACTGAACAAAGTGCGCGTGAAAGTAGTGGACCGTATGCCCACAGACACAGCGTCTACACAAACAGGAGACAGCAAACGGAAACGGCAGGAACTGTCAAAAGCGGAAGCCAGTGAGATAGCCAACGACCTGAAAAACTATATTCGTCAAAAGCAGAACACAGAGATACTGGGATTTTGGAAATTACAATTGGATGTATATAACACGGCACCTGCCGACACGACCTCTAAGGCCAACAAGTTCTTTGCACGCAATGCACACAAGATAGGGGAAGCCCCCGTGATATATGACAAGGAACTGACCGGCGTTTCCATGCAGCAACTGAATCAAGCCATGCAGAACAAGGGGTATTTTCGCGTGGAGGTGGACACAATTACCAAAGTGAAAAAACAAAAGATGTATCTGACATACATCGTTGCTGCCAATGCGCCCTATACCATACGCAAATACACGGTGGACATCGCGCAACCCGAGGTGCGCGAAATAGCCAACTCACAACACCGCAAGATAGAAAAAGGCATGCAATTCGACGCGTCCCTTATGGACGAAGAACGTCAACGCATCACAACGGCCATGCACAACAACGGATATTTCTATTTCGACAAATCCATGTTGGTATATACAGCCGACAGTTCCTATCGCGACAACAGCGTGGAAGTAGAACTGTCGCTGAGCCAGTATGTGCAAGAACTGCCTGACAGCGTACAGAAACGACTTTACACAAAATATACGATACGGCAGGTATTTTTTCACACGGACGGAGACGCATTCATCCGCGAACGCGTGCTACGCAAGAACTGTCGTATAGAAGAAGGGAAACCCTACGCCGAATGGCGCGTGGAACGTACCTATTCCCTGCTAAACAGTTTGGGGGCAGTGAAATACGTGGACATCGCATTCGATCCGATAGGCACCGACCAATTGGACTGCCACATCACCGTATCACGCAGCAAAGTACACAGCGTGTCGGCAGAATTAGAAGGTACGTATTCCGCGGGAGACTGGGGCATCGGTGCTGGTTTGGGCTATCAGAATAAAAACATCTTCAAGGGCTCTGAACTGCTGTCGCTCAACGCACGGGCGAGTTACGAATGGCGGCAGAACGGCGGCCGTGCCATAGAAGCCAAGGCGGAAGCAGGGCTGGCATTCCCGACACAAGTGAAAATAAACATCGCTTACAACTACCAGCAACGTCCAGGAGAATACACACGCACCATCGCCAACGCGGGATTATACTACACCATTCCCCACAAACTGGGCGAAAAATGGACACATCGTTTCAACCTGATAGACATCAGCTATATCTACCTGCCATGGATGTCCGAGCAGTTCAGGCAAGATTTCATAGACAAGGCATCCGTGCTGAAAGCCAGTTATGAAGACCATTTCATTTTGGATTGGAGTTATTCGGGACAGTTTACCAATCAGAACAAGAACAAAGACCGCTCGTATGTAAAATTCAACTATTCCATCGAAACGGCAGGCAATGTCCTATACGGATTGGCACGTCTGGCGCATTTCACGCAAGATGAGAGCGGTGCCTATACGCTATGGCATATACCGTTTGCACAATACGCCAAAGGAGACGTCAATTTCGTATATCACCAGGTGCTGGCACCAAGCCATCGGCTGGTATATCACGTGGGATTGGGCGTTGCCGTTCCCTATCTGAACGCACAGACCATTCCGTTCGAGAAACGCTATTTCTCAGGCGGAGCAAACAGCGTACGCGGCTGGCAGGCACGCACATTGGGTCCCGGTGGCTTCCGAGGAAAGAACAACAGCCTGGTATACGACTTGCAAGCAGGGGATATACGCTTGGACTTAAACATAGAGTATCGCTGGCGGGTATGGAACTTTATTGAACTGGCGGCTTTTCTCGATGCGGGAAACATATGGACTATGTATGACTACGAGCAACAGCCAAACGGAGTTTTCCTCTGGGACGAATTCTACAAACAGATTGCGCTATCGTGGGGATTGGGTCTGCGATTGGATTTCAGCATCCTGGTACTGCGATTGGATTTCGGCGTGAAACTGCATGACCCGACGAGACTATATGGAGAATATGCCGGCACACAATGGCGAACAGCCACTCACCACCTGAACTGGAATGACGACTGCACCGTCCATTTCGCCATAGGTTATCCTTTCTAACGACAGTATGACGGTATCGAAGGCAAATATAAAGACAGTGCGGAGTTTGCAGCAGAAGAAACAGCGCGAACATATGGGATTGTTCGTTGCTGAGGGAAGAAAGTGCGTAGAGGAATTGAACAAGACCTTTGAGCGCGTCCTACTGTTCGTGGAAGGAGAAAACGCCACCGCAGAAGACATCGCGCGCATGTCCTCGCTACGCACACCACAAGGCGTTATCGGTGTGTTTCGGATGCCGCGGCAAGGTGCTATCCACACCATCGACACCACAAACCTAATCGTTGCCTTGGACGGCGTGCAAGACCCAGGCAATATGGGTACGATCATCCGTACCTGCGATTGGTTCGGCGTGCACGATATCGTGTGTTCGGAAGATACCGCAGACTGCTTCAACCCCAAGGTAGTGCAAGCCACAATGGGCGCATTGGCACGGGTGCAGGTACATTACACAGACCTGTCTATGTGGCTTCCCTCCCTATCGCAAAAGGGAATACCCATATACGGCACATTGCTCGAAGGAAAAAATATGTATGCCAACGGCAGCATCCCAAATCGAAAAAGAGGCGTCATCGTAATGGGAAACGAAGGGAATGGTATCTCGCAGCAAGTACGAAACCTCATCACGCACCCGCTGTTTATCCCTCCCTATCCAACCGATGCAGATACCTCCGAGAGCCTCAACGTGGGCATTGCCACCGCCATAACACTGTCTGAATTCAGGCGTCCTATGGACAGATAGCGTATGTTGAAAGCCTATTATATACCCAACGTGATAGAGGCAGGCTGCGACGAGGCAGGACGAGGCCCGTTGGCAGGAAGTGTCTTTGCGGCAGCCGTAATATGGGATAGTGAGCGAGTGGAACATCTGCCTATTCTGGAACGGCTGAACGACTCAAAACAGATGAACGCTGCCGAACGTTACGCACTGCGGGAGGTGATAGAGCAGGAGGCAAAGGCATGGGCGGTGGCAGAAGTGACGCCCGAAGAGATAGACCAGATAAATATCCTCAATGCCGCATTGCTGGCTATGCGGAGGGCATTAGGGCAACTATACCCACAGCCCGAGCATATTATCGTGGACGGCAACAAATGGAAACCCTATATCCCCGAAGGAGGGCTATTGGAAGTACCCGCACAAACCATTGTAAAAGGCGACGGGAAATACCTATCCATAGCCGCAGCAAGTGTATTAGCCAAGACGTATCGCGATGATTACATGCGCCTGCTACACGAGCAATACCCACAATATCACTGGGACACCAACATGGGCTACCCCACACGTGAACATTACGAAGCCATCGCAAAGTATGGCATTACGCCCTATCACCGCAGAACATTCCGTCTTCTGAAAGACAGCACGACACAAAACGATACCAATACGAACAATATATAAACTGACTATGATTAGAGTAAAACAAACAGAAGGACAGCCTCGTAAGAAATACGGTTGCTTATGGATCGCTATCGCGTGCGTGCTCGTGTACACAGGTATCAGCGTGATGATGGGTTATATGATGGGTAATATGTTTTCCACGCCCACCACAGTATTGGAATCCAATGCGGTGTACCATCTGCAACTCAAAGGCACATTGGAGGAACAGGGGCAAGAAGACAACCCTTTTGCATCGCTGCTGAACGATGTTCCCGGTTATAGCGCGCCTGCCCAAACGGTCGGTCTGGACGATATATTGAGCAATATCCGTTTAGCCAAAAGTGATGACCGCATTCTTGGTATCTACTTGGAGGGGGGAAGTCTCAACGTAGGTCCTGCCAGCGCGAAAGCCATACGCGATGCACTATTGGATTTCAAGACATCAGGAAAGTGGATTATAGCCTATTCGGAAAACTACGGGCAGATGAACTACTACATCGCTTCCGTAGCAGATGAGATCTGTCTGAACCCAGTCGGTAGCGTGGCATGGAACGGGCTGAGCGCACAGAAACTATACCTCACCCGATTATATGACAAGTTGGGTATCGAAATGCAAATCCTCAAAGTAGGTACCTTCAAATCGGCTGTGGAACCCTATTTTCGCACCTCTATGTCGCAGGAAGACCGTCTGCAAACCGAGCAATACCTCCACGGTATATGGGACGAGATGTGCGTTGCAGTGGGAGAAAGTCGCGACCTGACGAATGAGCAGTTGAACACCTATGCTGATAGGTACATGGAATTGCAAGCCGCAGAAGAACACATCGCTTGCGGTTTGGTAGATACCTTGCTCTACCGCCCATCTATGGATCATCTCCTGCGCATCTATACGGGTACACCCAATTACACGCTCTACACCACCTCCGAACTCTCGCGTGTGAAACGCACGGCTTCGAAAGCGCCAAACAAGGTGGCAGTGGTTTATCTCGCGGGCGACATACAGACCGGTTCATCTAACGAGGGTATCTCGGACAAGAAAGTGCTCAAAACGTTTAAGAAAATCCGAAAAGACAAAGAGGTGAAAGCCGTAGTACTGCGCGTGAATAGCCCAGGTGGTAGCGCGGACGCCAGCGAACAGATCTGGCATGGTGTGCAAACGCTCAAAGAAAAAGGACTGCCCGTGGTGGTATCGATGGGCGACTATGCCGCATCGGGAGGCTACTGTATCTCTTGCAATGCCGACTATATCTTTGCGGAACCCACCACACTCACAGGCTCTATCGGTATATTCGGCATTGTCCCCAATTTCGACAGACTCAGGAACAAGATTGGAATTGACATAGATGGTGTGGGAACAAACGCCCATTCTGAACTCTCCACCAACATGATATATAAAGGGATGCGTCCGGACGAAGAAGCTATGATGCAACATATGGTAGAGCGTGGTTACGACCTCTTCACACGCCGTTGTGCAGAAGGACGCAACATGACCCAAGAAGACATCAAGGCGATCGGCGAAGGGCGTGTATGGCTCGGTAAAGATGCGCTGCAGATTGGTTTGGTGGACAGCCTTGGCAATATCAACGATGCTATAGCAAAGGCGGTGGCATTAGCAAATATAGAGACCTACCGTTTGGTGTATTATCCCGAAAGGAAAGATCCTATGAGCGAACTGCTGAAGATGCTGGACAGTAGCACACCCGAAGAACGTATCCTCCTGAAGGCAAGAGAATTCGCTAAAGAACCACGCTGCATGATGCAAATGGAAAAGATCCTTATACAGTAAACTCTCCACTTATCAATGAAAGCACTCCTTGCCCCATTGAGTTGGCTATACGGCATGGTCATCGCCATTCGTCACAGCCTGTACGACCACCACTTGCTACCTTCGCATAGCGTCAAAGTTGCCACCATCTGCGTAGGTAATCTCGCCATTGGAGGGACAGGAAAGACCCCGCATGTGGAGTACTTGCTACATATGTTGTCCAAGCAGTACAAAGTGGCAGTGCTTTCAAGGGGATATAAGCGCAAGACACGCGGTTTCGTGCTCGCAGACAGTCACGCCACCGCCACCACTATCGGCGATGAAGCGATGCAGATACATCAGAAATTCCCGCACGTGGCAGTGGCTGTATGTGAGAACCGCGTGCGCGGCATCAAAGAACTGAAAAAACGCATTGCAGATATACAGGTGGTTATCTTGGATGATGCCTACCAGCACCGTGCCCTGCGCTGCGGATACTACATACTGCTCACGCCCTACAAGCAACTTTTTATCCATGATCATCTGCTACCATGGGGACGACTACGCGACCTGAAAAGTATGTCTCTGAAGGCTAATTCTATCGTTGTAACGCAATGCCCTCAGGAAATGCAACCTATTGATTTTAGGGTTATCAGCAACCAACTTAACCTTCCTCCCTACCAGTCCTTATTCTTTTCAAAAGTCACATACACTCCAACGCCCTCCGTAGAGGAAGTGCTAAACAACAAGACTGCGCGTGTGGTAGTGCTGACAGGTATTGCCCAACCCGATTTCCTGATGAAATATATCCACCAGCGAAAGCCGGAGGCATCTTTGCTGGCGTTTTCTGACCATCATCGCTTTACCAAAAGAGATGTGGCAAAGATAGAGAAATATGCTACCCATTTTGATTACGTGATTACCACCGAAAAAGATTACCAGCGCATCGCGGAAACCCGTCTTATACAAACGCTTGGCACACGTCTGTTGACGCTTCCTATTAAGGCTGAGTTATGCGCCGATTCTGATAATTTCCGACAATATATACTTAATTACATCAAACAAAACATATGAATTTCCTGCAACTGATCCGCCGTTTCGTTCCTCCTTACAAGAAACAAATGGCACTCAATATATTCTTCAACCTACTCTCCACCATACTGTCGCTTTTCTCTTTCGCTGCCATTATCCCCGTACTACAACTGCTCTTTCAACTAAGTGATGCGCACAGTATGTACACCGACCTCTCCACAGTGAGCGGGATAAGCGCATATATTGCCGCCTTGAAAGGCAATATGTACTACTATATGGAAACACTTATGGCAAGTCATGGTGGCGGCACGGTACTGGCACTGTTAGGCTGTTTCCTTGTGGTGATGACAGGATTCAAATGTTTCACCGCATGGATGGCAAACTATTTTATGGTACCTATCCGCACAGGCGTACTGCGCGACCTGCGCCAGATGCTGTATGACAAGATAGTGAGCCTTCCCATCGGATACTTCACCGAAGAACGCAAAGGCGATGTGATGTCGCGCATGACTAATGATGTCAATGAGGTGGAAGCCAGTATTATGGCAGCATTGGACGTGCTCTTCAAAGACCCTATCATGCTCATCATCTATATCACTACCCTATTCTGCATCTCGTGGCAACTGACACTGTTCGTACTCCTCCTGCTCCCTGTGGCAGGGCTGCTCATCGGAAGAATCGGACGTTCCTTGAAGCGCGCTTCGCAACGTGGGCAAGAGCAAAACGCCGAAATTCTCACCCAGATTGAAGAGACCCTCGGTGGACTTCGCGTGGTCAAGGCGTTCAATGCAGAGGAGAAACTCAAAGCCCGTTTCCGCCTGCTTATCAACGACACACGCCGCACATTCAACCGCATCAATCGTCGCTACTATTTAGCGCACCCCGTATCTGAATTTTTGGGTACTGCGCTCATCGCTATCATCCTGTGGTTCGGCGGAGTACTCATTCTTTCCGACCACAGCACGATCGATGCTGCTACCTTTATCTATTACTTGGTGATTTTCTATTCTATCATCAACCCAGCCAAAGACCTCAGCAAAGCGGGATATGGCGTGCGTAAAGGTATGGCATCCCTGGAGCGCATTGACAAGATTATAAACACCCCATCCAACATTCAGGAGCCTGCACAACCCCAATCGCTCCGTGGTTTCCAGCACAGCATTGAATACCGCCATGTGGACTTTGCCTATCGCTCCGATATCCCTGTGCTACAAGACGTATGCTTGACTATTCCCAAAGGTAAAATGGTAGCCTTGGTCGGACAGTCAGGCTCGGGAAAGACGACTATGGCAGACTTGTTGCCCCGTTTCTACGACACCACTGCGGGTACTATCACCATCGATGGCATCGACATTCGCCAGGTACATTCATTCGATTTGCGTGCACTGATGGGAAATGTGAACCAAGAAGCCATACTATTCAATGACACATTCTACAACAATATCACCTTTGGTGTGGATATATCTCAGCCTGCACCCAATGGCAAGACATGGCAAGAGGCTGTTGAAGAGGCTGCACGTATTGCCAACGCACACGAGTTCATTATGGCTACGCCCGATGGCTATCAGACCTCCATTGGCGACCGTGGTTCACGCCTGTCTGGCGGTCAGCGGCAGCGTATCTCCATAGCCCGCGCGATATTGAAGAACCCTCCTATTCTCATTTTGGACGAAGCCACTTCGGCATTGGATACCGAAAGCGAAAAACAGGTACAGGAAGCATTGGAGCACCTGATGCAAGAGCGCACCACCCTCGTGGTCGCCCACCGTCTGAGCACCATACGCAATGCAGATCTCATCTGCGTGATGCACGAAGGTAGAATCATTGAGAAAGGGAAGCACGATGAACTGCTCGCTCTAAACGGACACTACCGCCGCTTGGTGGAGATGCAAGCCAAATAGCCGCAACAGCCTTGTTATTCATGTCTGAAAAACGTGACAAGATACACCCCGCTAAATACCAATAGGATAGCAAAGGCCTGCATCCAACCGAATGTGGATAAACCCATATATACGGACACCAATGTCGCCACGATAGGTTGCAAATAATTATAGATAGCCACCTGCGTGGGACGAAGGGCTTTTTGCGCCCAAGTCATCAGGATATAGGCGCAATACGTGCCACAGAACACCACGAACCCCGCTTCAACATACGATTTCATCGGTATCTCATACCAAGGCAAGGAAACCATATGAGGGATAGTAAAAGGTAAAATAGTCAGTGTAGCGAAAAGCATCATCCACTTCATACAGGTAACGATGCTGTACCGCTTGATCAGTTTACCAAACAGCACCAAATACAGTGCGAAAGAACATTGCGCCAGCACGCACATTCCTGCGCCTACCACACTGCGGTAATCCATCGTATAGGTGGCACCCGCAACAGAACTCATCGTCCCCGAGAGAATTATCATCAGCGCACCCGAGAGTGCTAATAGTATCCCCACCACCTTGTACCACACCACTCTCTCTTTAAGCAACAGCGCGGACAATATCAGCGAAATAACAGGTAGCATAGTCGTCATGATACTCGCACTGACAGGTGAAGTATAACTGATTCCCACCGTATAAAGACACTGGTTGCAAGTAATGCTACATAGGGACGCCAAGAAAAACAGTCCTATATCACGCAGCGGCACATGCTCCTGCTTATGTCCACTCCACTTTAATAACAGCGAGGTAATCCAAAAGCACAACGCCCCACCTGCGACCCGAAACGAAACCATATCCAGACCTGTGAAATCTACACGCATGGCATCCTTTGCCAAGGGAGCCATCAGTCCCCATATCACGCTTGCGCACGCAATAGAAAGATGCCGTACCCACGACATTCCATACGTTATGTTTCTTACCATAAAAACAAACTAATACCGTATATATCCATAGTCCGCTATCGTAGCACACTCCCTGTGGCATATGCAAGCGGTTCTATATGGGGTGCAAAATTACTATATTTTTCCGATATACGCAAGCATTCTGCCATCAAAAAAAAATGTCAGACTTTCATCCGACATTTTTTGAGAGTGCGTTGTAGAACTTGAATATACATAAACACCGTGTACGGTAATCTCTATGCTATTGCGCGCAGTATGGAACTAAGTGTACCTACTATCAATGCAGATAGCGGGAATCGAAACGTTCGGTCATCTCGATCAACGATTTGCTGTTGGGCAAAGCAGTTTTCGCCACCTTTCCTCGGTTGCCTTGTGTTCCTTGCCAAGCGTTTTCTATCCTCCAAGAATAGATGGTCGTATTGCGTTTGTCTATATACTTATATGTTGTCGTGCCGTCTTCTCCCTCCACTGCTATCAATGCCAGTCCATTGTGGAAGAGCGTAACGACACTTTCTCTATCATCGAATAGAATCACGGTCTGTCCTTTCGTATCTATGATTTGCTCTCTATCGTTGATTTCCACCCAAGCACACCCCTCGTAAAAACTGGTTCCATTATCGTACATACAATCTATCTTGAGGTCTCCTTTGGTATTGACATACCCTACTTTCTCGTATTGCTCCACAGGAATCAGGTCATTGTCAAAACATATTCCTATCTCTTCATAAATAGGTTGTACAACGAAATTACCCTTACGATCCAATATACCGTAATTATCACTCTGCTCAAAAGCGACCAAACCGTTTCCAATAGCGTACAAATGCTCGTACAAGGGCTGTATGGCAAAAGAAGCATCCTTGTTGATAACTCCCATCCTGTCTCCAAATCCAACCACCGCTATTCCCTCGTCAAAATCGCTTGCATAATCATAAATTGCCTGTATCTTCCATTCTCCGTTGGCATCCACATACCCGTATTTCTTATCAGACTTCAGTTTTGCCGTAGCCAAACCATCTGCTGTCATATTACCCAAACTCTCATAAATCGGCTGACAAGTAATGCGGAATGAGGTATTCAGAAATCCGCAGGCACTGCCCATAGCAAAACGAGCATACTTATAATAGAACGGCTCTGCATCATCTGCCGAGGAATACTGTATTTTTCCCTTTGTATCAATAAACATAGGGCTGTCTCCATTTCCTATCCACACCAAGGCATAACCACAAGAAAAGCCTGTAACATCTTTATAGATAGGTGGAATGATGAAATCTCCCTTTGGGTTGATAAATCCCCATTTCTCACCCTTTGCATCACACGCAGGATACAACCTGGTCGTATCTGTAAGAGGAGTCTGATGCTCCTTGCAGCCGACGAAAAATACGGCAATCACCAATAAGGCGATGTAATTCAAATACTTTTTCATTGCTATATTCTATTTTTAATAAATGATAAAGGCAAAGGCCAAATGGGAATACGGATGCTACATATGCCTAAGCCAACCGCAAAGGTACTACATTTTTATGAGATACGCAAAGAAACGAACAATTATTTTTTCTTGTCTGCGATGTCTGCTGGCTTTCACACCGTCCCTCACCCATACTGAATGGTTCTCGACATAATCAGCCGTACGCCACGTATCAAGAACAATCCATACAAACACATACGCAAAGGAAATACGGATGTTTCCCTTGCGTATGCTGCCATTCAGCGTTTGCACCATTCACACTGCGGTGAACTATGCACATATCGCGCAACGATTATTCCTGGCGCATGCCCTGTATATTGTAAGCACCCTCACTGCGCTCTATCAGGAGTTGCCCATTGCGCAATACCTTACGTATGACAAAGCCCTGTTCTTGCAATGCCTCTCCAATAGCAAGAATCTCTCCTTCCGACAGTTCAACCAATTCACCCGTTTCATTATTGAGACAAAGCAGGATATTATCGCCTGTCAGATGATATATGATATTGTTTTCTGCCAATATACGTGCTTCGACGCCATAGTAATGGGTTTTATAAGTAATGCCGTCAAGGTTCAGCACCAGTTTCTCTTTGCTGGTCAAAGTGAGCGTTCCGCCCACAGGAGCCAAGTAGATTTCCGTACCGTCCTCCACAAGAGCCATATATTGCGTATCATCCAAATCACCCGCATTGTAGCCATACGTACCTGCGATGCCATTGCGCCCAGCTGCCAAGAATCGGAAATTCCATAGTTCGACATTCCCAAGCGGCTCATACTCCTCCGTCCACTGGTCTGCACGCTGCAATTGCATTCTATATATCAGACTATCAGCCGTCAGCGCAATCAGATCTACCTGATCTGCCAAATCCACGCTGTACGCCACTTCTGAACCTGTGAGGGCGTATTTCGGAGTGAGGTATGCTGTCATATGGTACAGCGTGTCATTCACGCCGACAGCATCCAATGTGATATGCAGCACGTCGCCTACACTATCCAACTGCATCTGTGCCGACGTGATATCGGTAAAGCGAGTGCTTTCCTCCGTGTATGTAGTGATATAGCATCCCTCATAGTTGAAATAATCAGGGTCTATCGTTCCGCTCAGACGCAGCCCGTTCGCTACGGACACATGCACATCGATATCCTCTGTCTCGCTTGCCAATACGAAACCAACCAACCCTACTCCATGCGTATAGTCCACACGCCCGACACCTTCGCCAAAGTCGATGGAGATTGTGTCTTTTGCTTCGGGCAAGAAACTATACCCCAATGGTATAGACACTTTGTACAAGGTCTTGTTGATACCATACAGACTGGCATGTACGGTCTTCTTTCCCTCTCCCTCGTCATCCAACGACACCTCTGCCTCTACGGCGCTGATCGTCTCAAAATCGCTTTTGTGTGCCACAGCCGTATAGGACAAAAGAATGCTATCAGCAGGTATCACCTGCATCTTGTCTGCCACCGCACCGCGCTTTACCGATACAGCCACACTGTATTCCTGTGTCTCACCATAGAACTGGAACATATCGAACAGCGTGTTCTCCAACACCTCACCACTCTGACAATCGATGACAACCGTGTCTTGCATCTCCATCTTGCCTGTGTGCATTTTGAGGACATACAAAATATCATCGGAGGTGTAGAGGTCGAGTTGCATACTGAAATACCCATCGGTTGTATCGCGCACCACCAACTGCGAAGAGAGAGGTTCTATCGTATCGTTCTTTGCCAAGTCAACGAACTGCGGTTTGAGCAAGTCGGCGATATAGTAGGTGCCTGCCTCCAAAACCATCTTCGTGCCGATACCGAACAGCAAAGAATACTGCTCGTTGGCGGCTGATAAGGTGAGCGTCTGATACAGCGCGTTCGGAATAGCGACCACTTGTCCCAAATCCTCGTATAGGGTCTCCTTAGGCGCAGGAGTGGGAACAGACGCATGCACCAACACACGCTCCCACTGATTGCTCCGATTTTGGCACAAACCGTTCACGTCAATGACGGTGGAATCGGCATAGTACTGCACATTCGCCGACAAATGCTTGAAGGCAAAGAAACTCATACCATCGTCTGTGCGGATATAGTTGTACGTTCCTTCTCCCTCACTACCGTCAAAATTGTAGAAATCGCTATCCTCGAATATGCCGTACATAGAAGGTGCGGTATACTTGATTTGCACCCGCCATTTTGCCCCCTTTGCGTCTGCGCCCTTGAACGTAAAGACATAGGTTTCGTTGTTGGGATCCAACTCGGATACCACCTCAGGATACATCAACTGAATGGTGTCGGTAGCGATGATGTCTGAGGCTTGCGCACATGTGCTATATATACACAGGCAACAGAGTATGGACAGTATGGAAAACAATCTGCTTCTTTTCATTAGACTATTCATTTGTTGGATGATACATATTCTGCCTCGGCACATAGTAAATACGACAGAGGAGAATCGATATCCTCCATCGTATTTACTATCTAAGGCAACGAATGCTTGCTATTAGAGTTGCATTCCCATAACATGGTAGCAATGTCCGTCTTTCACGATTACCAATTGTCCATTCCGAATTACCTTGGCAGGCTTGGACTCCAACAGCGTCTGCTCCAAAGCGGTAGGGATACCACCGATTCGAATCAACATAGGCATTGCCATTGTTTCCAGTTCGCCTGCCCTGCAAGCATACAGACCAGTGCCTGCTGTATAGGAGATATTCTTGCCTGTGGTCGCATTGGTAATCAGATACAAACCACGGTAATCCTTCATCTCTACTCGCCATTCCGCGCCTTGCAAAGGAAGCGTTGCACTGACCGCAAAGGCATCACTCTCGCTCATAGAACAGAGATAGCGTCCGTATGTGTCCTGAATCGTGAAATAGCCTTGCTTGTCGGCTATACTGACAAAGGTAAATTCATTCTGCGCAGTAGGTGTCTTGGAATCGGCATACAGCAAGCCATTCATATAGCCGTCTGCAACCTCCGCAGCAAGACAAGTAGCCAGATACTGCGTGGAGCCATCCACAAAGGTCGAAATATAGTAGATGCCCGGCTCAATCGTCATAATGGGATCCGGATCTATCACGGAAGCCGTAAAGACAGTATCTACGCGCACTAATTCAGAGGTCATGACCGCAGCATTCTTGGTAGCATCCCACTCGATGGTAGCGGCCAAGAACACATACTCTGTATTCGACGACTTATCTATGCGATATGCCTCGTAGGTGTTTTCCATCTGCCCTACAAAAACCATAGCATCTAAATCTTCGGCAGATTCGATGTACGTAAGGTACTCTGCAAACAATTCTGTCTCAAGATACTCTTTTGCCCCACACAGGAAAAAGATTTTGCCCGTAGCAGGCGTAGCCGTTACGGTGAACCTGTCGTCACCAAAGGCAAACGCAACCGAAGATGTATATTCTACCGAACCCGATGCAAAAGTGGTGTCTATGCGCAATACATCCGACGTACGGACAGCAGCGTTAGTAGCCTCGTTCCACTCTACCGTGGCTGCAAAGAAAGCATAAGCGACGTCTTTCTCTACCCCATAGTCCTCATACGAATACGTAGCCGAGCCAATAGGCAAATACTTCATATCGTCTGCCAACTCATAATTACCCAGGAAACCGTCTATCAATGCCGCATCGGAAACCCCATCCTCTATATACTCAATCGGATAGGGCATACAGAAGATATGTGCGGTAGCAGGCTCGGCAGTTACCGTAAAACCATTGTCGTCGAACGACAATGCCACCGTAGCCCCTACGGATTCTGTCTGTTCACCAGTCAACTTGATATTATCGAAATAGCCAGCGTAGATGGTGTTTGCACTACCACTCTTACTCGTCCCTGTCGCAGGCGAAACGGTCAAAGCAATTTTGTCGAAATTACCCGTCAGCGGCAAGGTGTAGGTACTATACGTCGAGCCTTTGGCAGTCCAACGAATAGTCGTGTTATCCACCATTACCTCCTCGCCATTGAGCGATGTCGTAACCACAACATAAGGCCACACCTCGGTAGTAGCAGGGAAAGAACCGTACTTGGCATCCAACGTAAGCACTATATTGCTATAAGCACTCACCTCAAAGCCTTCGAATGTGATGGTCGCATTCTTCTCTGTCGTTGCCCCAAAGCAATCGCCAGGATTGCCATTCTTGGCATTCACATTTCCAGTAGCCGTAATACCATCTACGGTACCTGCTACACCACTGTTTTCATACAGCGTGACTACTTCTGCATTCGCGGTGATAACACCGAACGCAAACAAACACGCAAAAAAAGATGTACACTTTTTCAACATAGCATAAAATTTATGAGATTAATAATTACAATGACTTACAATGATTTACAATGATTTATGGAATGGTCTATTTGTTTACTTACATAGGGCTATTTTCCTTTTCCAGTACGCGTTAAGCGGTCATATGGGTGAGATAGTTTAGACGTAGGTTTAAACTGCTTCACTTTTCTTCTTTACCCTCTCCTTGTTA
>X363_Desmarests_Spiny_Pocket_Mouse__coassemble_112_pt1 | contig 67622 bp, 63 predicted proteins | sample X363_Desmarests_Spiny_Pocket_Mouse__metabat2_low_PE_030 | metagenome-assembled genome bin X363_Desmarests_Spiny_Pocket_Mouse
GGAGTTGCCCATCTTCATCCTCCAGCCACGTATCATAGTGCTTGCGCATAGCCTCTTGGGCTATACGTTTTGTTCCGAACACCTCTGTTTCTATTCCATACATTCCATCACCATAATTAAAATCGGTGGTTAATATATATACTTTCATATCTGCAAAGGTTTGATTGTTGTTTAGTTTTCCTTGAACTCAATGGTTAGCCCTTGGGGGATGTCATCGCGTTTTACGAACTCATCAAAAGATGATTTGGATATTGTCGGTTTCCAACCATACTCGTTGATTGTGAGTTTGTATGTTGGATTTTCTACGTTCAAAAATCCTTTGTATGCAAAGAATGAATAGTTTGTAGTAGGTGTATTATCAACTATCCATTCCGCTATCTCTTTTCTGCGTTCGATAAAGGAGCGGCTGAGGTCATACTCTTTTTGAATGCGTGCATACTCTTTCCGCTGCCATTCCTTGTGTGCTTCCTGTCGCCTTTCTTCGATGGCTTGTGGTGTAAATTCTCCTGCATCTATACGCGCTTTCATGGCTTTATCAAACTCCTCATCTTGGCAAAGTGTGAAACGTGGATTTTGGGTATGCACGAATGTTTCGCCCGTCTTTTCTTCCAGCCATTGGATAGCCCGCTCGGCTTCCTCTCTCCACTGACTGACTACGCCTGTATGGAAAAGCATATAACGGAAATAATCCTTGTCGCATACTGCCTCTTTAAGAGCAGCAAGTTGGTTGGAAGTTACGCCATAAGTGCCTATCAGTTCCTGCGTAGGCATACCGTGTTGGATGTGGTAGATGAAGTTATCTACTGGATACATACGTTGTCCGAACTCATTGCTCAGATGCAATGAAATGAACGGACGCAACTCGGGGAAATATTTTACAATTTCTTCGTGTATGCAGCCGCCCGATACATGCGTACCTACTTGGTTGTAGATGTCTGCTGTAATATCAAAGTCGCACACACCATTTTTGCAGTCATCACTAAGACGAAAGGTTGCTTTTATTGTGAAGTTCTTTCCGTCTTTTGTAAAGTCTTTTGATGTAATGTATTTCATAGTTGTGTGCACTTTGTCCGTGTCGTGCGCAACTATTAGGGGTTAATCCAATGTCTGATAGTAATATGCCAACTCGTCTCCTTTGAGGTGGTTTAACGCCCAAGCGTCTGCCTTGCGCCACAAGGTGTCATAGTGTTTGGCAATAACTTGGTCTCGCTCAAACCAGTACCAAATCTTCCAGTTCAGTACCAGTACTAACTCGGTAAGGTACACATAGTTGCCGCGCCATTCTTTGAACGCGCGGTTGAAAGTGTCTTGCACAGCGTGCTGTCCGAACCTCTCTGCGACAGAGAAGTCCTGCATAAAGGTTGTCTTAAATTCGTAGTCCATTATTGTATTGTAGTGTCCATAATATACCTTCGTAGTCTTTGAGCGTTAGGTCTGGGAATATATCTCTGTACAACTCGTACAGGTCTTCCGCATCCACTTGCGCTGGGTCGTCGTATTGGAACTCAAACTCTATCGAATTGAGTGCTTCGTAGTACTGTTCATTCTTGTTCCGTTGGAGCAGGCAGTCAATGTCGGCTGGATAGTCGCAGTCCTGCATGCCAAGGTGGTATTGTTCAAAGGCAGTGTGAAAATCTTGGTAGGTACTATTGCTGTATAGCAATCCATCTTTCTCGGTAATGAATTGCCCGAACATTCGGCACGTTCCGTCTGCTCGCAGGAAAACGAACTTGCTACCGCCAATGACAGCATTCACCGCGTAGTCTAACGACTTGTGGGTCAGCCCGCACTTGCGTATGATAGGCACAAACAGACGTCGAAAGGCTGTTTCGCTGTCCGTCCAATCTCCCTCGTTGGCAATAGAAAGTATTCCGTTGTGCATAAAGCCCGTCTTTATACCTTTGTCCACAAATGGGTGGCAGTTACTCTTGCGCACGCTGCCATGGGTAGCGATACGGAAGTGATAGACAGCGGGGGTGTTGTCATCTATCTCCTTGTCGTTGATGCGTATGATATTCTTCACGTTCATCGTCTTGACAACATATAGTTTCCCACCCTTGGCATACATGATGCCGCAGCCGTCTGGGTTGTTCTGTGCCATCGTTTTGATGGTCTCTGTGGTGGGCTTGCTTACACCCTGTAATTTTGCACAGATAATGCACATATTCTTCCTTTCTTTTATTGGTTACTTACTAATCTGTCAATCGCTGCTCGCAGTACTTCGGGCAGAGGTGCGAAGGTCAAGAACTGCTCCCAACTATACCGCACATTGCCCTGTTCATTCTTGTGCTTAGCATACGCAACGAGCCGCAGGCATAGTTCCACGCTGGCGCGGTAGGTCTCAGCGTGAAGTGTACCACGAAAGATACGGAACTCGAAAGTGGCTGTGTTGTTGGTGTTGAGGCATACATAGCGGTCGGAATACTTGCCTGCTTTCTTAATCTCCTTTTTGTAGTCGCTGTGTTCCATCTGCTTTCTCGCGTTTTCGAGTGCAACCTTCTTATCGGCGGGGAAATTATCATCGCAGGGATAGGCGCACCACTGGTGGCATTTCCGCCTTGCGAACTTGTCCAACTGTGGCATCAGTTCGTTCATGATGTCGGTTACGATACCCGCCATCGTCTCCTGCAATTCCTCGTTGCTGCCGAACCATTCGTGGCTTAGGTGGACATGCAGCCCACAGTTCTTTGTATCGTGCGACCTTGTACCTGCTTCTTTCAGTTCGTCAAGCCAGTCCTCGAACTTGAACTGGTCGAAGAATGCTTTTGTCATCGGCTGCGTGATACACTCTATACCATCTTCGCCCAGCGAGCCGTCGTGCATCTGATAGATGAACCGCTCGTTATCGCCGTGGTAGTTAGTAATCGCTATGCGGTCTTCCTTATTTCCGAATTCGGTTTCCAACTCCGTGCCAATGAACAGGCTGGTATAGGGGTCGTCCTGCTCTGTCCTGTGGTAGTATCGTGTGGGGTTGTCGTGGTATTCGCGTATAACACCACCTCCCATGACTTCGTAGCAGTCGGGGCAAACATATTCATCATCTATGAACATTCTACTGTCGATATGGAATATATTCTCACAGCGGTCGCAGGTGAAATAGTATTCTTCACAGCAATCGTAACACACGGGGTCGTCATCGTGGGTGTAAAGGACGTGTGTGAAGTAATTGCCGCATTCCACGCATTGGTGTGCGTTTGACTCGGCACAGTGCGCACACCAGTATTCCAATTTGTTGCCATTTTCGACCACATAGACCTTTCTGATTACTTCTTTGCTGTGCAACTGCCCGCATTTGTGGCACACGAACCATTCCTCTGGGTTGTATATCACCAATCCGTTTCCGCCTGTGTAGGCAACGAGCGTAGGTTTGGTGAACGCGCTCTTATCATACTGCTGCTCATCGTATTCGATAGTCAGTACGCCATCCCGAAAGCCTATGACGTTGTATCCATTCTCCCCTTTGCACGAGGGGAAGAAACGTACTTGCAGGTTGCATGCCGCTTGCAAATCCTTACCACTAATGGTAATGTCTAATCGTTTCATATTATTTTAGTTTTATTGGTTGTAGTAAGTGCAGTCTATTGATTTAGTTTGCACTATGTTTACTTTATTCAAGTCGCAGATAGCCTTTTTTAGTTTGCGGCTACCGTCTGCATAGACGGCATAAACGAGGTGGGTGATAATATCACTCTCGTAGGTAGTTTTGTTGATACTCACCTTCTTTTGCTTGCCGTTGTCGGATATGAGTACGGCGTAGTAGGTGTACTTAACCTCACCAAAGTCGTTTGTTTTCTTGACCGCAGTGAGGTGGTATGTCATCGTGTTTAACACGGTGTCGTTTGCTACTGGTTTGTCCGCTGCATACATAGCAGCGCACGAAGCCACCACAAGGGCGGCAATAATGATAAACTTTTTCATTGTAATTGCTTGTTTGGCTGTTAGATATAATAAGTGCGGACTATATAATAGCCCGCACTTGATGATTTTTATTCAATGGTCATTGTGAGTTCATTACCACGCGCCCAGCCCAGTTCTTTGAGGGCGTGTTTACTCACATAGATAGTCCCGATTAGTGGGCTGTCGAGGTCTGCCACCTGCTCAGTAAAACGAATGGTGTTTTTTGTTTCACGCTCCTCTACGAACGTGAGGGTTAATGACTTTTTGTTTGCCATAGTCTTTCTACACGCATCTTTGCGGCGTGCCTGCATTTAAGTTATACAACCGAGCGGGTACGAAACCCGCTCACGCTCTGAGCCTAATGCCTGTTTATCCTCGCTCAGACGAGTTATTATTTGTTCTCTTCGGCAGCCAACTCTGCAAGTAGGTCGTCGGCTGCCGCTATGAACGCCTCGACCATCACCTGCGTGAAGCCCCAAGTGCTTTTCTCTTTTGGCACAAAGGTTACATTCATCTTTTCGGTTTTAGGTTTTCCGTCCTTATCCAAGGACACAACCTCCTTCTCAAAGCCACTCGCATACACGATGATTTCCTTTTTTTGCACGATGGACTCGCGCACGATGCGTCCATCAAAGCAACCCTCAACAACCGTAATCTCCGCATCGTCTGTGTAGAGGTACTGCTTAATGTCCTTTTCCAGTTTGAACTTACCCTCAGGGTCTTTCACCCAATCCACGATTGTAGGTGTACTCTTTCCGTTGTAGATGACGTGCGGCATCTGCAACGCCTGCAACTCCAAGAACCGTTTCCAGTTCTTGTCAATGGTGTCTGCTAATGCAGACCCTGCTTTCTTTAAGTCCTTGCGGATTTCCCGCAATACGAACTCCCTTTCAAGAGTTCGTTTCTCTGTGTCGCTGATTAGCGACTTTAATACTTGGATTTCTTTCTCATTGATTACTGCATAATTTGTTTTCATAATATATTGCACCCCCACACAAGAGCGGATGCGTCTGCTTTAAGTTAAAATAGTGAGTGCAAGGTAACCAAATATCTCACACCCTTGTTTGTGGTTGCCACTCACATTTCGCAAAGTGCTATTTAGCACAGCCTATCTCTCATATCAGACGGCTACTTATATGCTTTGGTTGTGGCTATTGCTCAGGCTTGCGCCTGCTCGCTTTCTACACTATTCGTCTAAACGAAAAAGCCTAATCGTTTAAGTATATATGTCTTATTCGTCATCATCTACGGTTGCAAGCCTCGATAATGCGTGCTGACGATTACATAGTCGCCCAGTGCTTAGGCTTATTTTTCGCCCCTCCACTGCCTACAATAATCCGCCTGTTTGTACACGTACAATTTGCTTCATATTGCGTACTTGCGGTTTCCGAACGCCACCGCCAAACCTCGTAGATTTCCCAATATCTAAGATATCACTACCATATAATGCGCCCGTTCGGGTGGGGTCATTTGCCCCTCACATTATACCGTTTGCCAACACATCAAAGACCATTGCAGCACGCCCCACCGCTAAACTACAACTCGGAATTTTACCCCCGCCGACTCCGTCGGTTTATTGGTGGCTGCGCTATCCTGCGCACTTGCAGCGTTTTACACGCCCGCCGTTGTAGTGTCTGCAACTCCCAAAGAACGCTTGTGCTCAAACCGTCCCTTTTCGTTCGTCCCGTTTGTTTGAGTACACCACATAGATACGCCCCCTTTCTCCTAATCTCCCAACCTCCAATCCCCCAAACTCGCGGGATAAAGGTACGCAGTTAGACGCATGCGTAAGAAAAGAAATGCAAATTTTATCACACTTTGAAAATCAACCAATTACAAACAAATGACGCACAACAAGACAAGCCCTCAGAGGAACGGGATAGTCGAAATGGACGGGGGATACAAAGGATGATGGGGTATGTGCGCGTGGGGGTACATACTTATGTGAAACACAGGCAGTTGCATCCTAAAATAGCAATTTCGTCGTGCGCGCGCGAGGCATACGGTATATTTGTATCAAAACGAGAGAGGAGGGTACACAAGGAATTTGTGTACTGTTGCGCTACGATTGAGCCTATGATTTTTTTTGATGGAGATGGTCTGACAGTATGTGTTGTCAGAATGTCATAGATAAGATAGATAGGGCTTTTTTTTAAGTTACTTATATACAACACATTGCAAAAAACGAATGTTGCGTAGTATGCAACATATTGTTGCAGAATTGACAACATTTGACTGTGTCAGTATTGCCTATATGGCACGATTTTTGAGGGAATTTATTATGCAGGCGAGAGAAATCGCTTGTTTAGTTGTGAGCATTGCTCTTATCCGTATCATCTAAATCTACCAAATTTCTATGCACACGGATATGCAGTGAGGTTCGCACCGTGTTTGGTGTGGATTGCTATTGCGTATCGTGCGTAGCTTTGGTAGAGCCGAGATGATGATATGCAGCAGTCCGCACTTTTTATATTTATACCAAACAAAACCATCTTACCACGATGAAAAGAACTCTGCTTCTCATTTCTCTGTTGTTGTCTATGCACCTTTTTGCTACGACGCCAACTCCTGACTCTCTCGTTTCAGTCGGAATGACAAAAAAACAAGTCAAGGAATTTCTTGGAGAACCACGATTTGAACAATCTTCACCCACTACCACATGGCTTACTTATTCGCTCAGTGAAACGGATAGCATAGAGCAAAGATTTGTCGTTAAACTCCAAAATGATACTGTAAATGATACATGGTACGAGCAGTATGTCAATACAGTAGTCGCACCTCTTGCCATCAGTCAAGACCACATTATCTCTATATCCTATGCTACGTCTGCACAAGATTCGATTATATCAGAACTACCTTCTGCAAAAGTAGAAGAAACAGCATTCTGTGCCTCGGAACATAGTGTTTCTGCTTTACCTATGCAATACGAGTCAATTTACAAAGTGGGAAACCATTACTATATCGGCAATCAAAGAATAAGCAGAAGTATCTACAAGTGGTATCTATGTACGAACTGTCCAGAAGCATATGAACGATATTGTTCTGGTATGGCAATGGAAGCCGTAGGAAGTGTGTTCTTTTCCATAGGCACAATTTCTCTCATCACAGGCATTGTGTTAGATTGTGTATCCGTTTCTCCTCGACGGTCATACTACGTATTGAATAGCCATAAAAGTACAATCGAAATCCCTATGTATAATGAAGATATGTTTATAGCGGGTACAGTGTTGTTAGGCATAGGCGCATTATTAGAGTCTATTTCTATTCCCTGTATCTTTGCTGGAAATAGAACAAAAAATGAGGCTATACAGATATACAACATTTGCTCTGCTCGTAACGAATCGCCTGTTACTATGCGCATAAAGACAAGTGGAACAGGTGTAGGCTTGGCATTCAATTTCTAACGAACTAATACAAACTGTATGAAAAGAGCACTTTTTATCCTCTCACTATGTCTGCTATTGGTAGGCTGTGAAAACGCAAACGTAAAACAGTACGACATTATCGGCTCATGGCAAATGCTAACCGGTTATAGTTGTAATGATGAGTATTTTGAGAAAGGCGGATGTGGAGAGCCAGAAGAACTGGTAGATTTCTTCTATTGGACTTTCACACCAGATGGAAAAACAAATTATGGTGGAGATGATGTACATCACTATTGGAGAAATGATAATGAGACAATTGTAATAGAAGACGGAGAAGAGAACGATATTTGGAAGATTGTAGAGTACAAAGACGACAAGATGACGCTACGTTACGATAGCGAATACGTTATCCTTCCAAACGACTATGAAGACCCAAAATGGCGGGGAAGGGCTGTACATTCATGGCTTGTATGTACGATGCAAAGGGTTAAATAAAGCATCACAACAAAGGGCGGCTCGGGAGAGTCGCCCTTTGCACAAACCAAATCTAAATACAATGAAAAAACAACTCTTGTTGTTATGAGATGCCCTTGCCTCTCGGATTTTCACCAGGATTCTCTCGCTTACAGGGTCGAGTGTTTTCTATTAAACTATGCAAGGGACTTGTGTGTAGCGGGCGTCGAACCTGCACTTCTTGGGGAAACCCCAAGACTATTCCTCCTAATTACACACATATTGTTTATATTTCTTATTGTGAGACATCAAACTCATCTCGCTGTCCGCGATATATAAAGTTTGGATTTACCCACCATTCACATCGCTTCTTCGGTCTGATAATGTCCTTTTTTGTGAGTTCCAGCAGCCCACGATATATGGTTTGTCGCGATTGGTAGCCCGTATATAACATGCAGTCTTTGTAATTGAATAGCACATATCCTCCAAAACGAAGACAACTCATTATATAACTCAGTACATACACCGCTCCAACGCTCAATCCTATCAATATGCGAGGCTCAAACAGTTTCACAAAGTCTGTGGTGTCATATATCTTCTGCGTACCTATCAACTGTGTCGCTACTCTTACCTCACCTGTCTTTCTATTGATAGTTTCAATCGGCTCGTTCCCCACAGCATCTGTCTTAAACCGTCTGCGATATTTCCTTACAACGACCTTATATGGGTTTCCTTCCATCATCGCGGCTTAAAGGTACTATATTCTCACGGCATACACAAACTTTTGGGCATAAAGTTGCTTTAACGGCAATTTTTTGTTGTTATTTTTGAAGTGTTGTATTCATTTGACCGAACCAAACACCACATCAAGCACTTTCCTATTGGCTTTGTCAATTCTTGACCAATCGGGGCGGATATACACATCTGCCATTGGATTATTTCCTGAATGTACCAAACACAAATCTATATCGTCTTTGGATATATCACACTCGTTGCGGGCTATGGTTGCCCACGAATGACGAAAACTATACGGTGAAACGTGTTCAAAGTGTAAACTTCTCACAGTATAGTCCAAAGTTTGATATAATTTTCTCGTAGAAGCACAGTCTGCTGTGTAATCCGCAAATCGAAACAGCATCTTATCGTCCGCTGGGGCTGCATATTTGTGTATCAATGGTAGTATTTCGGGTTCGACATGAACAGAAGTCAATGCGTGGTCTATGCGTCTATTGCGCGTCTTGTGTCGTTCGTATGTGATACGCATATTCTTGCTGTCGAATGCAGATTTTTCCATAGAAAACAAGTCCATAAAATTGATGCCACACAGGCAAAATGATAGTTTCATCAAATCTAATGCAATTTGTTGCTTATCCGTTCTACCAACAAGTCCAAAGAATGCCTTTATGCGTTCCAATGATATACTACGTTTAACGGTCAGCCCAGCACGATAAGTCTCAAAGCCTATAAAAGGGTTATGTGTAATGATTGTCGTAAACTCTGTGTTGTATTCTTGCTGTAACATACGAAATACTTGGCATAATGACGATAGATAAGACCGTTTTGTTATTAGTGAATAGTGCTTATACACAGTCGTTCCGTCTTTTCCTCTAACTGAAAGTACCTTGTTGTCCATATGCTCCTTAAATCTACGGATAAATGAAGATGTAAAGTCTGTAGCCATCATCTTCTTGACTCCCATCTCTTCTACTAACGCAAGCGCATGATTGAGGTTTTGCCATTTCTGCCTATCAGAACCAATTAGTTTATGGCAATACCCAAAATAATCTATATTTTTTGCAGAAGTGGAAAGATATTTTTTTAACTCATCTACGGACATTTCGTGCAATGTAACCATATCCAAACTAATCAACATTTGTTCCCACTCTTTCATTGTTTTCACCACACGAGCAAGAATAAACTGGTCTTTAATCTCAAAAGATTTCTTTGTGAGTTGATTTAATGAGCAATACAAACCTGTTGATACATAACAAGATTTGCGATTATGAGTAATACGAATGCTTACAGGATACTTACCATCCCTACGCTGCTGATGTCGTTGAACGACTGCTTTGAAAGTTGCCATAATGCGGTATAAAGATTAGTTATTATTAAGTTGTTACCTATCATATATTTCTCAAAAAGATTGGAGAAACATTCGTGTAACATTTGTCTTGTTAAATGCTGTATATCTATCATTTTATAAGACTACCACTGCTATTAAACTACTATATTCGCGAACAAACCAATTTCTAATCAATTGTATTACAGTGCATTACAATTATATTATTTTCAACAGTTTCTTTAATTATGTGAATGTTCCGATGATGTTACGATAATGTTCCGATGATGTTACGATAAAGACAGACAAATGGCACAGAGAAGATAAATAAATGAGTCGGAATTGCATTTTATACAATTCGAATTTGCATAATTTTGCGGCGGTGTAGCGGAGCGATGAAACAGAGAGGTGATTCGTGAGGAAGGGGGTGGAAGGAGATGGGTCTATGGGTGGAGCGTTTGGAAATATAGGCATTCCGTCAGGGAGAGGGAATGGAGGAATAAGGGTAGGCAGGCGATGGATGGGGTATGGGTGGCTGTACTGCTGGGCGGAGTGGATATATATGGGAGGGGTGTAGGGCATATAGATAGGTGGTAAGAGGGGAAGGCGCATCGATGGAGAAGGGGGCGGAAGGGGATGTAAGACTGTGGAATGACTGTGGGATGACTATGGAATGACTATGGAATGACTGTGGGATGAGTGGTACGGGTAGGGTGCGGTCTGTTAGGAGACGTTGATTAGGAAAGGTTGAGCGGCTGAGGCAGATTAGGTGAGGTTGGGCGGAGGAGGGAGGTGGAGGTAGTAGGGGGAGAGGCATTAGAAGATCAGGCAGGGCGCGCCGCCTGGGTTTCGACTATATGGATGACATAGTCTGCCAAGCGTTCGCAGCCTGCGATGAAATCGATATAGACAATCCCCAAAGGATAACTATATGCGCCTGCACTGAGGTCTTGCAGATTACGGGCTTTTAAGCGGTTGCGCAAGGCATTGATTTCCTGCTCCTTGTCTACGGAACGCTGCACAATACCATTCTCCAAAGGCGTTTTATGGGGCAGGTTCTCCTCCATATAGCCGAGCGACTCGTTGACCAATCCAAGCATCTGCTGCATATGTTGCACCTGGTCGGGCGTGAGGGTATTCTTACCGTGCTGTCGCTGGCGGCTGAGAGTAAGCGACAAACGTAAGCAGGAATCGCCGATACTTTCCAACTCGTCTATCTGGCGAAACATACGGATGATATGCTGTCTGCTCTCCTCAGACAGTCTGCCTTCGCCCACGCGACGGAGGTAGGCGGCAATTTCCACCTCCATATTGTCGGTAATCTGTTCGTATTTCGCAATACGTTCTGCAATGGATCGGAAGGCTTCGTCGGTGGAGGCATGGAGCAGGTCGCTGACCAAACAAAAGGCAAGGTGGCAACGTTGCGCGAGCAGTTGCACTTCTTTCTGCGCTTGCAAGATGCTCAATTCGGAGGTGGACAACAAACCCGCGGAGATATATTGCAGCGGGTGAACGGTAGGCTCCTGCCTGGCAGGCAATACCCAACACACGAAACGTTCTATCTGGGGAATGAAACCGATAAGCAGCAAGGTGTTGGCAAGATTGAAACAGGTATGGAAAGTGGAAAGCAGCACCATATTGGACGCTTCACCTGTGTACAGCGTGCCGACAAGCCACTCGATACCGTGGATGGCAGGATAGAATACAGGCAGAATGATAACCACCCCGAAGACATTGAAAAACGTATGCGCCAAAGCGGCACGTCTGGCTTGGGTGTTGGCGGTCATGGAAGCCAAGAGGGCAGTGATAGTGGTTCCGATATTCTGCCCCAAGGCAAGGGCGGCCGCCTGCGCAAAGCCGAACCCCGGTATCTGCATATCAAAGAGCATGAGCGTAACCGCCATAGATGCCGAAGAGGACTGCACAACAACGGTGAGCAACGCGCCCGCAAGTACCAATAGGAGTATGCTCACAAAGGACTGACAAGGCAGTTGCGCCAACAGATTTGCCACCATCGTGCCAACGCCCAAATCGGTGGCGTTCGATTGTAAGAAACTGAGTCCCATAAAGAGAAAAGCAAAACCATAGAGGAACTCGCCAAGGTTTTTGAACTTTCCCTTTTTGCTGAAAATCAAAGGTATGCCAAGGCATAGGATAGGTAATGCCATCGCCGAGATGTTTACCTTGAAGCCTACGGCAGAGATAATCCAAGCGGTGACGGTGGTACCGATATTGGCACCCATAATGACACCGATGGCCTGCGCCAAAGACATCAGACCGGCATTCACAAAAGAAACCACCATGACGGTGGTGGCAGAAGAGGACTGGATAAGCGCAGTAACACCCAAACCGGTCAGCACACCCATAAAACGGTTGTCGGTGATGGATGCCAGGACTGTGCGCATCCTGTTGCCTGCCATTTTTTCCAAGCCCTCGGACATCACTTTCATACCATAAAGAAACAGACCTAACGAACCTGCCAATGAGAGAAGATGAAGAAATGTATGCATAATCATATCGAATTTTTCGGCAAAAGTAGGGCAAAGATGTAACAAGAAGATGACAATAGCGTTACGTATGTGTTACTTTTTTGTAACAATACGGTTACATACACACCTGCGTATTGCCTATTCCAAAATAAAGCAGTAACTTTGTACGCAAAAGAAGGACTATGGAACAACAGGCAATCTTAATCGTAGATGACGAAGAGGATATTCGTCAGATTTTAGCCTTTAACCTTGAACAAGCAGGGTATGTCTGTATGCAGGCGGCAGACGGAAAAGAAGCGTTGGCACGATTGGAACAACACGCGTTTGCCTTGCTTCTATTGGATATTATGATGCCCAACATGTCGGGTTTTGAAGTGGCGGAACGCCTGCAAACGCAAATGGCAGGCAGGCGTGCGCAGGACATACCTTCCATCATATTCCTGACCGCACTCGGGGATGAGGACAATGTGTTGCAGGGATTTCATCTCGGTGCGGACGACTATATCAGCAAACCGTTTTCCGTCAAGGAAGTGCTGGCACGTGTGCGGGCGGTGCTGAAACGAAATGCCGCTTTCACGGCTTCTACGCAGGAGAAAGGGACGCATATCGCATTAGACGCGGCTACCAAATCCGCTACATTGGATAGCAAGCCTTTGGATGTAACAAAAATGGAGTACGAGTTGCTTTCATTCCTGATAAAGCACCCCTATATCGTGTATTCCCGCGAGGATTTGCTGAACGAGGTATGGCCAGACGATGGATTGGTATTGGAACGTACAGTGGACGTAACCATCAATCGGCTACGCAAGAAATTGGGGGCATATAAAGACAGAATCGGTACAAAAAACGGCTACGGTTACTACTGGAAGGAATGATGAAGATCAATCGGCTGTACATTCGTCTGTTTGCCTTTGTGGGTAGTATGTTCGCTATCTACGCGGTAGCGTTTGTGCTGTATCAATACCACCGTGAGAAAGCCTACAAAGCGGATATAGTGAACTCTCGCCTGCAAACGTACAACTACCAGCTCTACGAGGCGTTGCAGGGCGAGCGTTTGCTGAACGACAGTTTGTTCGCGGCTTACGTGGCGGCACACCCATTGGATAGGAACAGGGTGACGATTATCGCTATGGACGGGAGTGTGCTGATGGACAGTGAAGACAAGCATGCTGCAAGAATGGAAAACCATGCGCGTCGCAAAGAAGTGGCAGAGGCTATCTTGCACGGTAGCGGGTATGATATTCAACGTGTCTCGGAAAGCACAAACGAGGTGTATTTCTACTCGGCAACCCACATAGGCAATGTGGTGGTGCGCACGGCGGTTCCCTATTCCGTGGAACTGAACCAATCGCTGAAAGCAGATAATCGCTTTATCTGTTTCTCGCTGGCGGTCTGTACACTGCTCGTGGTGGTGCTGTTTTTCTATATGCGTCTTGTGGGCAGGTATGTGGACGAGGTGATAGCCGACTATAAAAAGCAGGTGCGGAACGCAGAAGAAGACAAGACCCGCATCAAACAGCAACTGACCCAAAATACAGCCCATGAACTGAAGACGCCGACAGCGAGCATACAAGGGTATATCGAAACGATTCTTGCGCATCCCGATTTGCCCGCAGAACAGCGGCAACTGTTTCTGGAACGTTCGTTGGCACAGAGCCGACGTATGGCGGCATTGCTGAACGATATGGCAACGCTCACTAACCTCGACCAATGGCAGACGGTGCCGCGCCCTATGGAAAAAGTGGACGTGGCAGAGGTGGTGCATGCCGTGCTGAATGATATGCAGATGATACTGCAAAGCAAAGGTTTCGGCGTGCAGGTAGCCCTGCCGAAGACCCTTATACTGAACGGGGACAGAGAATTGCTGTATTCCATATTTCGCAATATCCTGGACAATGCGGTTGCGTATTCGGAAGGAGATGCCATCACCATAGATTGTAAGGTGTTGCCGACGAAACACAAGGCTACCTTCTTGGTGGCGGATAACGGCGTGGGTGTTCCAGCAGAGCACCTGCCGCATATCTTTGAGCGGTTCTATCGGATAGACAAAAGCCGTAGCCGTTCGCTCGGCGGTACAGGACTGGGGTTGGCAATCGTGAAGAACGCCATAGCACTGCATGGCGGTACGTGCAGCGCGAGCCGTTCGAAAAGGGGAGGTCTGGCTATCTCGTTCAGTCTGCCTATTCCGTGAATAGCGTTGCGAAAGTATGTAAAGCGGCGGGAAAATAGATGAAAAAAAGGTTTTTCTTGCACATCTCGCAAAAAAGTAGTAACTTTGCAGGCTCGTATGCTCAGATAGCACTGTGAGATAGGAACTTCCTGGCGTGTGATGCACAAGGCGCGCCTTGTAGGCGTAGTCTATCCCAACGTATCGAGCATGAGAAAAGTCGAATGAAACTCAAGGTATGCAGTATTTGAATCGCATAAACAATCCAGCAGACCTCAAGAAACTACCCGTGGAGGTGTTGCCTGCGGTATGCGAGGAGTTGCGGACATTCATCATTCAGGAATTGAGTCGTAACCCTGGCCATCTGGGGTCTTCGTTAGGCACTGTGGAACTGACAGTGGCGTTGCACTACGTGTTTGACACCCCTCACGACGCGCTCGTCTGGGATGTGGGACATCAGGCGTATGCGCATAAAATCCTTACCGAGCGGCGTGAGCGTTTTCATACCAATCGCCAGTTCAAAGGCTTGTCCCCTTTCCCGAACCCTGCTGAGAGCCCCTATGACGCGTTTGTGGCAGGGCATTCCAGCAATTCGATTTCTGCCGCATTGGGCATCGATATAGCCAATGAGAAAGCCGCGCAACGCAACGAAAAGCCGCGGAAACACGTGGTGGCGGTGATAGGAGACGGTGCAATGACGGGAGGATTGGCGTTTGAGGGGCTGAACAACACATCCATGACCAAGAACGACCTGCTGATCATCCTCAACGACAACCACATGGCGATAGACCCTATCAAAGGGGGCTTCACGGAATACCTGCTGGATATAACGACCAGTTCGACATACAACCGCTGGCGGTGGCGGCTATATCGCCTGGCAGTGCGTCTGCACCTGATGAACGACGAGAAACGGCAGCAGGTGATGCGGCGGCACAACAACCTCAAAAGCATACTCACCAAGCAGCCGAACAACATATTCCAGGCGATGAATATGCGTTATTTCGGCCCTGCGGACGGGCATGATGTGGTGGACTTGGTGCGCATTCTTTCCGAGATAAAAAACCACAGAGGGCCGAAAGTGCTGCATATCATCACCAAGAAAGGCAAAGGCTACGCGCCCGCCGAGCAAGATCAGACGACGTGGCACGCACCTGGGGAATTTTGCGTGGAGACAGGAGAACGGAAAGCCGCTGCGAAGACAGGGACAGCCGTTCCGCCGCTGTGGCAAGAGATATTTGGACAGCAACTCTTGGAACTGGCACGAGAGGACGAGCGTGTGGTAGGCGTGACGCCTGCGATGCCCTCGGGATGCTCAATGACCATCATGCAGCAGGTGTATCCCGAGAGGGTGTTCGATGTAGGGATAGCCGAAGGGCACGCCGTGACTTTCTCGGCAGGCATGGCGAAAGAAGGGGCGGTGGTATTCTGCAATATCTACTCTTCTTTCTTGCAGCGGGCATACGACAACATCATCCATGATGTAGCGTTGCAGAAACTGCCCGTAGTGCTTTGTATTGACCGAGCAGGTATCGTGGGGAATGATGGCGCAACCCATCATGGACTCTTCGACCTCGCATATCTGCGTCCCATACCAAACCTATATATTGCCGCACCACGCACGGCAGAAGACCTCAGGGAGATGATGCGCATCGCCCCTTCCGTGGGTGCACCAGTGGCGATACGCTACCCGCGCGGCAGGGCGTATTGTGAACCTCAGAAGGTAGCAATGCGAGTAGGAAAAGGGCTGCGGCTGCGGCAAGGAACGCAAGTGGCAGTGCTGACGATAGGAGCGATAGGCAACGTGGCGAACGAGGCGATAGAGAAGACGGGAAAACAGGAAGCGTTCGCGCTATACGATATGCGCTGGCTCAAACCGATGGACGAGGAGATATTGCGCGAAGTGGCGGAGTGCTTTACCACCATAGTGACGATAGAAGACGGCGTGATAGACGGCGGATTGGGTTCTGCGGTATTGGAATGGATGGCAGACCAAGGTTATACTCCTCGTGTGGTGCGCTTGGGCGTGAGAGACCAGTTTGTGGAACACGGAAGTACACAGGAACTATACCACTTGTTGAATTTAGATAAAGAAGGATTATGCGAATCGTTATTGCGGGTGCTGGAGAAGTAGGGACGCACTTGGCGAAACTCCTGTCGCGAGAAGATATGGAGATAAGCCTGATAGATGCTAATCCCGAACGGTTGGGCGATTTGGACGCGAACTACGACCTGCTTACCAAAGTGGGTAGTCCCACGTCGATACACGACCTTGTGGACGTTGGCGTGCAGGATGCGGATTTGTTTATCGCCGTGACGCCTACTGAGACGGAGAATATCACAGCCAGCCTGATTGCCAACCAGTTGGGCGCAAAGAAGACATTGGCGCGTATTGATAATTACGAGTATTTGATACCCGAAAATAGGCAGGTGTTCGAGAACATGGGACTAAATCATTTGATTTATCCCGAGGTGCTTGCTGCCTACGAGATCGTGGAGGCATTGAAGATAAACTGGCTACGCTATCATATCCCGCTCTGTGGTGGCGCATTGGAACTATGCGTGGTGAAAGTGCGGGAGAATGCCGACGTGCTGAACAGGAAATTCCTTTCGGGCTTTTTCAACCATGGCTTCTACCGCGTGGTGGCCATCAAGCGCGGGCAAGACACCATCATCCCACGCGGAGGGGACGAGATAAAGGCGGATGATATGGTGTATGTGGTCTGTACGAAGGAGAATATGAAAATCCTGCGTGAACACATGGGAAAACAGAAACGGGAAATCAAGAACATTATTGTCTATGGAGGTTCGCGCATAGCACAAAAGACCGTACAAGAACTGCCAGACGATATAAATATCAAGATATTGGAATCCGACAGAGACGCCTGCTACCATATGGCAGATAAGGTGAAAAATGCCCTTATTGTGAATGCAGATGGGAGTGATATGAATGTGTTGCAGGCAGAAGGAATACAGGATGCGGATGCTTTTATTGCTGTAACGGGCAGAAGTGAGGCAAACATCTTTGCCTGTCTTGCCGCGAAACGATTTGGGGTGCGTAAAACGGTGGCAGAGGTGGAGAATATAGACTATATCCCTATGGCAGAAGCATTGGATATAGGTACAGTACTCAATAAGAAGACCATAGCAGCTGCTTATATTTATCAGATGCTGTTGGATGCCAGCGTACTCAATGTGCGCAATTTGACCAGCGCGGATGCCGAGATAGTGGAATTTGTGGCGGCAGAGGGACATCGGATTACCAAACACAAGATACGCGAACTGGATTTGCCGGAAGACGTGAACATAGGTGCTATTGTGCGTGCCGGAGAGGCGGTACTGGTCAATGGCGAGACGATGATCTTGCCCGATGATCAAGTCGTAGTATTCTGCAAGCAGCAAGCCATACGGCAGATGGAGCGTTTTTTCAAATAGCAGCGAGGCGGTAGATAGGAATGACCCGTACGTTCAATAGGAAAATAGTTGTCAAGACTTTAGGTGCTTTGCTTTGTCTCGAGGCATTTTTCATGCTGGTACCTATGTTCACGGCTTTGTACTACCGTGAGCCTGACTTTGAGGTGTGGCTCGTCAGCACTGTTATCACGCTGATGGCAGGTGTGGTAGGGCTGGTGATAGGGCGAAATGCCGAACGGAAAGTGGCAGAGCGGGAAGGGTATGTGATAGTAGCGATGGTATGGGTGGTATATTCTATCTTTGGTATGCTACCTTATTGGCTGAGTGGTGCATTCCCAAGTCTGACGGATTGCTGGTTTGAGACGATGTCGGGGTTCACGACAACAGGTGCAACGGTGGCTGTGGATGTGGAGGTATTGACCCATGCGGTCTTGCTGTGGCGCAGTCTGACGCAGTGGATGGGGGGTATGGGCATTATCGTGCTTTCGGTGGCAATCATGCCGATGTTCGGCTTGGGCGGTATGCAGTTGTATGCCGCCGAGGTGACAGGTGTAAGTTATGAGAAACTGTCGCCCCGCATTGCCGATACTGCAAAGCATATGTGGGGTTTGTATATCGTCCTCACGTTGGCGGAAACGGGTTTGTTGTACGTGTTCGGCATGACGGGATTTGATGCCGTATGCCACTCTTTATCCACGATCTCCACAGGCGGATTTTCCACGCGTAATGCCTCTGTCATACACGATGGTGCGGCAGTACAATATACGATAGCGATTTTTATGTTTCTGTCGGGTATTAACTTTACATATTTGATACATGTTTTGCGTGGTAAGCCTTCCAAACTGCTGCATGATGAGGAGACGCGCTGGTACGCGGGCGCAGTCCTTGTTTGCACGTTGGTGTTGGCATCAGGATTGTTCTTGCACTATATGTTCCGCGAAGGTATTCCCAATGAGTTTGTGGAGGATGGTGGAGTAACAGTCAGAGTGTTGGAGAAATCGATACGTACGGGGTTCTTTATGGTGACATCGGCGATGACCAGTAGCGGTTTTGCTGCGTCCGACTATATGTGCTGGCCTAAACTACTGTGGGTGTTGGTATTCTTCATGATGTTCACGGGTGCATCCTCAGGTTCTACGGCAGGTGGTATAAAATGGGTGCGCCTCGGCATCTTTGCGAAGTCTGCGCTGACGGAATTGCAGCGACGGATTCATCCCAATGCGATTATCCCTGTGCGTTTCAATGGCAGAGCCGTGAGCGAGCAGACTATCAGCAATGTGATGGCATTTCTGTTCTTCTACTTTCTGATTATCGTCCTCACGGTAATCGTCTTTTGTGCCACAGGCGTTGCCTTTGACGAGGCGATAGGCACAGCGGTGTCGGCGATAGGCAATGTGGGAGTGAGCATTGGGCAATTCGGGCCTTCGGGAACCTATGCGGATTTTCCTGTGCTGGCAAAATGGGCGATGACTTTGGTGATGCTCATAGGACGTTTGGAGATCTTTACAGTGTTGTTGCTGTTTACAAAAGCGCTTTGGAAAAAATAGGATGAAACCGATACGAATTGCTATACTGATATGGTGTGCTATTGCCCTACTCGGATTGCTGTGCCTGCTGTTGCCCGAGCAACTGACCATCGGTACCGTGACGCTTCGTTGGACAACGATAGCAAAGGTGTTGGGAGAAAAGCCTACACCCGTAGTGGTGTCCGACTCACTGGCTATGTGGGAGGATACAGACACGCTGGAAGTGGCGGATACGGCGGTGTGTGAGCCCGTTGTGCCTACGGTTTCCACCGAGTCCGCCGCTCTTGAAAAAAAGCCCAAGATCGAAATCCCTCGTGTAGATACCATAGGCTCTACAAGTACACCGAGCAATGCGTATCTGGCGCGTTTCCTTGCGGCATTAGACGAGGCGGACGAGCGAACGGTGCGTGTGGTGCATTACGGCGACTCGCAGATAGAGGAAGACCGTATGACCATGACCTTGCGCCGTGCGCTCCAAGCGCGCTACGGAGGCGGTGGGGTGGGCTTGATACCCTTGCACCAGACCATTCCCACGCGCACGTTAAGCCAGACGCTCACAGTGAATGGAAAGCGGCAAACCACCCGTCAAGGGCTGCCCCGCAATCTGGTGTATGGTCCAAAGGCACAGCGCAGGAAGGACGGCTTGTATGGTATGATGGGGCAAGTGGCAACAGTAGGACATTGCGATAGCACGGAGAGCGTGAGGGACAGTCTCTCGTTCGCGGTGAGCCCTATGGGCAAGAAACTGTATTCGGAGAGTTATTTCAGCCGTATCCGCATCTGGGCGGATGGTGATTTCTCCTATGCCGTGCAAGGGAAGAATACGTTATCCAAGACGCAGGAGACGATGCTCCTGCTATCCGACAGTACCACACGTTGTACCTTAGGTATGATAGGATGTGGTATGGTGTATGGCGTGTCGTTGGAAACGGACAGGGGCGTGATAGTGGATAATGTCCCTATGCGAGGAAGTATAGGAACGGTGTTTATGGACATTGACAGCACGCAGTTGGCGGACTTTTATCGCGAGACGAATACACGGCTGATTATCATGCAGTTTGGCGGGAATGCCATTCCGCATAACGAGAAACCGGGTACGATACAAGGCGTGGTGAACAGCCTGCGCAGGCAGATTCGTTATCTCAGAGCCTGCGCGCCTGAGGCGGATATACTTTTCGTGGGGCCTGGGGATATGTGTACCCTGATAGATGGGCAGATGACGACCTATCCGCTGTTGCCATATATGGATAGTCTGCTTCGGCGAATGGCGGCGCAGGAGCAGATTGCTTATTTCAGTCTGTATCAAGCGATGGGCGGCAAGGACAGTATGCTGCGTTGGCAGAAAAACGGCTGGGCGGGTAGTGATGGTGTCCATTTCACCCGACGGGGCGCGGAGATAGCGGGAGAGAAACTGGTATCGTTCATATCGGGAAATTAGGAGGAGGTACCGTGGAGTTGTTGCATCATATATTTGCTTTTGACAGCCATTCGCCCTTGTTGTTCTCGCAGTTCTATTTCTGGGCGTTCTTTGCGATTGTATATTCGGTTTTTGCATGGATAGTGCGCAAGCAGAGCAAGGCGCGTTTGCATCTGCGTAACGTGTTTCTACTGTTCGTATCGTGGTTTTTCTACTACAAGACCAGCGGGCTGTTTCTGCTGATACTGCTCTTTATCACTTTATCTGATTGGTTGATAGCCAGGCAGATATCCCGTTGCCGACAGGGGGGCAGAAACCGAAGTGCCAAGACGTGGTTAGTGCTTTCTATTGCCATAGATTTGGGGCTGTTGGTGTATTTCAAATATGCCTATTTCTTCACCAATATGGTCAATGACCTCTTCGGCACGGCATTTCATGTATTCGATGTGTTTGCGTATATAGGCAACGGCTTTGCCGAAACAGGGCATTTCGATGTGGGGCGTATCGTCCTGCCGGTAGGTATCAGTTTCTATATCTTCCAGGTCATCTCCTATACCGCCGATGTGTATCGCGGGAAGGTGCAACCCGTGCGCAATCTGTTGGATTTCGGGTTTTATGTGTCGTTCTTTCCGCAGTTGGTGGCGGGTCCTATTGTGCGTGCGGAGGAGTTTATCCTGCAGATATACAAGCCTTTCCATCTAAGCCGACGGCAGTTTGGCCTAGCGGTGTTCTGGATACTCAATGGCTTGGCAAAGAAGGTGATTCTGAGCGATTACCTTGCGGTGAATTTTATAGATCGAGTGTTTGAGAACCCGCTGCTGTTCACAGGCTTCGAGAATTTGTTTGCCTTGTTTGCGTATTCCTTGCAGGTATATGCCGATTTCTCGGGCTACACGGATATTGCCATCGGTGTGGCACTGTTGATGGGCTTCTATCTGCCGCAGAACTTCGATTCGCCCTATAAGTCGCAGAACCCGCAGGAGTTCTGGCGCAGGTGGCATATGTCGCTCTCGCGATGGCTGAAGACCTATCTGTATATTCCTTTGGGCGGCAATCGGAATGCCACTTGGGGAACCTATTTCTGGATTATCCTGATTGCCTTGGTCGCATTGGTGCTGACGGGTTCATGGGTGGCTACGGGCATCATTGCTGCCGTAGCGGTGGCAGTGATTGTCGTGGCTGTATTCTTTCCCGCGCAGCGTAAACTGCTGTATGCCAATCTCAACTCGTTTATCACGATGTTGCTGGGTGGTCTTTGGCATGGGGCGAGTTGGAATTTTATGATTTGGGGTGGTTTGAATGGCGTGGGTATGATTGTGAATAAGTTCTGGCGGGGTATGAGTGGACACATGCGCATCTTGCTTACTACGCTGTGTGCGGTGGCATTGTTGATAGCCGATTACAAGACAGGTATTGCGTCATTGCGGGTGTTTAGCGTACTGGCGGTGTTGCTATGGACGGGGACGGCGATACGTTTTATTTATGGTTTTATAGTCAGTATCAGGCCGCAGGTGCTGGCGCATAGGACATGGGCAAAAACCACGCATACACTGGCTACGGTATGGGCGGTAGCGCAGACGTTCACGTTCATCACCTTCACACGACTGTTCTTCCGTTCTGGCTCCAACTTAGACCCCGAGACCGCCAATCAAGTGGCGTGGGAGACCGCGCAGAATATGATAAACCAGATAGGTGGGGCATGGGACAGTGCGATAATCCCTGCTTTCGTCCACGAGTATAAGGTCGTGGTCATCCTGTTCGTGTTGGGTATGCTGATACACTGGCTGCCCGCCAAGTGGAAACAGTGGTACCGTCTGCGATTTGCTGCCTTGCCGATATGGGCGATATTGCTGTGTGTGGTAGTTGCCGTGTTTGTGATTTACCAGTTTATCACGGCGGATATGCAGCCGTTTATCTATTTCCAATTCTAACCGATATGCTGATAGGACTGACTGGGGGTATAGGTAGCGGCAAATCAACGATTGCCCGCGAACTGCAAGCCCGAGGCTATGCGGTGTACGACACCGATGCCGAGGCAAAGCGTATCATTGTGGAGAACCCTATGGTGCGCTCGCAAGTGGAGTATTTGTTTGGCTCGGAGGTGTTTGAGGGCGATAGGTATATGACGCCCTTGGTGGCAAAGCAGATTTTCCACCACCCCGACCTGCGCCTGCGTCTCAATAACATCGTTCACCCTGCTGTGGCGTTTCATTTGCAGCAGTGGGCGAAAGAACAAGGCGAAAGGCTTTGTTTTGTAGAGTCAGCCATTCTCTATGAAAGTGGCTTGGACAGGCTGTGTGACAGAGTCGTGCTTGTGGATGCCCCCGAAGCAGTGCGAATCCAGCGTGTGCTGCATCGCGACTACCACGACGAGCAGTCGCCTGCCCATATCGCGCAAATCCGCCAGCGTATTCTCGCCCAAGCGGCAGAACAGCAGGCATACAACCTACCGTGGAAAATCTTGCATAACGATGGCACTACGCCCGTTGCCGTCTTGGTGGATAGCCTGCTCACCTCCCTTCGTACAGCCTGAATAGCATGCCTATCCCCCCTGTTTGTCGGGTGCAACGGTCAATCCATCGGAGAGTGCCGTTTGTACATTCAGACCCGACAAAGGCTCTACGATAACGATGGATAGGGAGCATGTGAGCATAAAGGTTTTTGCCCTCAATCCAGGTCGGGATACTATCCATATCGACTACCAGTACAAGGTCGGCACAACCAAGCATTATGATAGGGTACTTATCCCTGTGTTGGTTACGGAAAAGTCCGTCGAGGAATAGTCCCTATACACGCCTATACATAAGGAGGCTGTCTAAACAAGTCGTTTGGACAGCCTTTTTTGTGTTGTAATAAAAACACCTATGCTCCCCTCGTGCAAAATTAACACATCTTAACATATGAGCCGTTTCTGTGTCAATCGTTTGTCAATTGTCTGTTTTTATCGTAACATACCCACAACATACCCATAACATAGCCATAACATAAGCGTAACATAAAACGGTCAAAAAGCCACCAAATCCCCGCAAAACAGCAGACATTTTTCTATTACAAACATTAAAATAGTATAATTTTCACCATTGATAAAAAACCTTATTATGCCCACTTTTGTACGACTGTCCGTTGCATTTTCTCCGAATGGATATGTTTATCCGAAACCGTATAGCCCGATTTTACCACAATTTTGTATACAGTTGCTGTAAAAGTGGACGTACATTTGTAAATTTGAAAAAAAAGCAGTATCTTTGTGGCGAATTTGTACGGTAAAATAAGGTGCGCCGGTCTTTATGCAAAAAACGGAGAAAATAGTATTTGCGAGTTTGTTGCTATTTCTGCTGCTGCCGAATTTGGTGGGGGTATGTGTGGCGCAGGATCTGAAGAGCATAGGGCAGCGTATCATCTATCTTCTGACCAGTTTGTCGTTCTACGGCATAGGGCTGTGCCTTTGGAAACGGCGCACGTTCTTTTATGTGGCATCCGCGGGTTTGTTGTTCTCGGCAATCGAGTTGGTGCATCTTATCATCAATCAAGCGACGACATCGCTTCTTTTTGTATTTACAATCATCAAGTCGGAGAAACAGGAGTTTTTGGAGTTATGTAGCACCTATTGGCCGCTTTTGTTTGTGTTCATCACGCTGTGGGCGGTATATTACTACCTCAATCGGACGTTTATCCGTCAGGCGTACCTCTTTGAGCATAAGCCATTGCGGTATGTGCTGTTGGGCGTGCAAGTGGCATTTCTTGTGGTATGTGCTGTGGGCTTGAAGTTGCGCCCGAAGTTCCGGAATGAGTTTGCCTGGCAGGATGCGGATATACGTACTGCGGCATGGGTGGGTGCTGAGAAGGCCTGCCCTGTGAATTTTGTATTGGTAGTATATCATCTGTGTGATATGGCGTACAAGATACAATGCCAGAATGAGCGTTTGCGTGATTTCACGTTTGGCGCAGAGATGCGCGAGACAGACGCATGTGCACCGATTATTGTGCTGATGATAGGCGAAACATCAAGGTACGACCATTGGCAGGTGAATGGCTATTGCCGTGAGACCTCTCCGAGGCTGATGGCGCGCGGTATTATCTCCTTCGACAGTTGTTTCACAGTGGCGAATCTGACTACGGTGTCGGTGCCATTTATGTTGTCGCGTGCCACACCCGACAATCAGGCACTGTACACGGAAGAAAAATCCGTAGTGGATGCCTTCCATGAGGCGGGCTACCAGACCACATGGATAGCGGACCAGAGTTTCAACAACCATTTCTTGCTGCGTATAGCCGAGAGTTGTGATAATACGCATTATGTTGCGGCACGGAAGAATGAGCAGTTGTTGGATACGATGTTGCTTGCTCCTCTGCGAACGCTATTGACGGGGGGGGGGCAGTTTTCTTCGGCAAAAAAGCAGTTCGTGGTGCTTCATTCGTTAGGATGCCATTTCAAGTATTCCGAGCGATACCCGGACGAGTTTCAGAAGTTCACCCCCGATATGAAAGGGATGAATATCCATGTGCTTATGCCCGATTTCGACTCTATCGCCCAAGGCGTTCGCTTGAATGACAAGGCGAACAGTCCTGCGTTGGTGCGGAATGTGAAGAAAGTGCTTGTCAATTCGTATGACAACGCTATTTTATATACCGATTATGTAATAGACAGTGTGATACAAATGCTTGAAGATACGCAGCGACCAGCCCTTTTGCTCTACGTCAGCGACCATGGGGAGAACTTGATGGACGATGAGCGGCATATGCTGTTGCATGGCACGTACGCAGGCTCCATATACGAATACCACGTCCCGCTTTTTGTGTGGATGTCGGATGCATACAAAGCGCGCTATCCCGACAAGGCGGACGCGATACAGCAGAATGTACACAAGAAGATGACTACGATGAATCTGTTTCATTCCTTGCTTAATTTAGGCAATATATACATACCCGATATGGATTGTTATCAGTGTATAGACAATCCCGATATGGTAAGCAAAGATACAATATATACGATAGACGCCAATATGCACGTGGTGCCTTTGCAATACCGATGATACTAACTGACTAAAAATAATATATGCCATGAACGTAAGTTTCCAAATCAACTATCGTGCAGAGTATGGGCAGACACTCTGTATCATTGAGACACAAACGTCCATACTTGGATGGACAGAAGAAAGGCCTTTGATGCTTTCTTGCCACGGGCAGGATTTCTGGACGGTAAGTCTGCCTATCAGCGATTTTGCAGAAGATATACATTACAAATATGCTATCCGTTTGCAGAATGGCAATTACATATACGAGGGGGGGGAGTCCCGTACTTTGCATTTGAAAGGCGGCAAGAAATTAGTAGTGCGCGACCATTGGCAGGTGGACGATTACGAGAAATCCTTCTATACCACGGCATTCAAAGATGCCCTGTTCCGCCGGGTAGCACCTTGCCAGAAGAAGGGTAAAGACACATCGGCTTGCAACCTCCACTTTTTCATCGCTGTGCCACAGATATTGCCTACACAAGGGGTGGCGGTCTTGGGAAACATTCCCGAGTTGGGCAATTGGAATGCGGACGACAAAGTGCCTATGTGCGACTGTGATTTCCCGCTATGGCGCGCTTCCGTAAAAGCGCAACCCAATCAGGTGATAGAATACAAATACGTGATATACGATTTGCATTCGGGAACGATTGTGGATATGGAGTGGGGGGAGAACCGCGTGGTATGGGGGCTGCAAGAGGATATGACCATCGAGCAGAACGACCGCGCTTTTCGTCGTACGCAGCCTCGTTTCAAAGGGGCAGGCGTGGCAGTACCCGTTTTCTCGTTACGCACCGAAGAGGGTTTTGGTATCGGGGAGTTTCAGGATTTGAAGAAGTTGGCAGACTGGGCGGTACGGACAGGGCAGAAGATGATACAGACCCTGCCTATCAACGATACCACGCTCACGCATACCAATACGGACTCGTATCCTTACAATGCGGTGAGCGTCTTTGCTTTGCATCCTATCTATATCAATATCGAGCAGATGGGACGTCTTACGCCCGCGCAGAAAAAGAAATACGAAGCCACCAAGGCTGAATTGAATGCAAAGTCTATCGCAGACTACCAGTGTGTGTATGACGAGAAGATGAAGTATTTCAAGTCGCTCTTCAAGCGCGACAAGGATGCCTTGTTCAGCAGCGAGGAATACAAATCGTTCTGGCAGAAGAATAGCGAATGGTTAGAGCCATATGCCGCTTTCCTTGCCAAGCGAGACAAAGAGCCGAAAGAACTGTACTACTACTTGCAGTTCCATGCCGACAAGCAGCTGGCAGATGCCGTGGCGTATGCACACGCCATTGGTGTGGCTATGAAAGGGGATATTCCTATCGGTATCTCGCCCGACTCGGTAGATGCCTATACCCATCCCGAACTCTTCAACCTCAATGCCTCGGCAGGCGCACCGCCCGATGATTTCTCTATCAGCGGACAGAACTGGGGTTTCCCCACCTACAACTGGGACGAGATGGCAAAAGACGGCTTCCTCTGGTGGCGTAAGCGTTTCCAGAAGATGCAAGACTATTTCGATGCGTACCGTATCGACCATATCTTGGGTTTCTTCCGTATCTGGCAGATGCGCAAGTGCGATGTGTGGGGGCTATGCGGACATTTCGTACCCGCTATGCCCTATTCGGCACAGGATCTGTGGAATATGGGCGTTTGCCTGGATGTGGACAGAATGGTGAAACCGTATATACGTGCCAATTTCTTAGGCGATGTATTCGGCTACGATACCGAGATTGCCAAGGCGCGCTTCCTCAATACCAACGACGGCTATGTCTATTATTTCAAAGAGGCGTTCGACACACAGGTGAAGGTAGAGAATTACTTCAATGGACTTACTAAGGACGAAACAGCCCTGAAAGCCGCTGGCTTGACCAAGGAACAATGCGAGAACTTGAAGAACGGCTTGATTTATCTCCATTGCGAGGTGCTGTTCGTACAGGATCAGAAGAACCCCGATATGCTCCACCCGCGTATCTCTATCTACCAGAGCCATTCGTTCAACGAACTGTACGACGACCAGAAACGTGTTATCCTGGACATCTACAACGACTATTTCTTCCGCCGCCACACCTCGTTCTGGTGGGAGAGCGCGATGCGCAAACTGCCTACGCTCATCAATGCGACCCATATGCTCTGCTGCGGTGAGGACTTGGGAATGGTACCCGATTGCGTACCCGATGTGATGCACCGCCTGCAAATCCTCAGTCTGGAGATTCAGCGTATGCCCAAAGACCCGACGGTGGACTTCGCACATCCTGCCAATGCACCTTACCTAAGCGTATGTACCACAGGAACGCACGATACCAATCCGCTCCGTGCGTGGTGGGAGGAGAACAGAGCCGTTACGCAGAAGTTCTACAACGAGCAGATGGGCTGGTGGGGCGAAGCGCCGCAGGTGATGAGTCCCGAGATAGCCGAGTTTATCGTCAATCAGCATATGTACTCTCCTGCGATGTGGGTGATATTGCCGCTGCAAGACTGGCTCGCCATTGATGCCAATGTACGCTTGGCAGATGCCCATGCGGAACGCATCAACGTGCCTGCCAATCCGCATCATTTCTGGAACTACCGCATGCATCTGAGCCTTGAGCAACTGCTGCGGAATGATGCGTTCAACAACCATGTAAAACAACTTACTGCTGTACGTAGTTTTTAATTCATAACACATATTTGTCAAATGGCAACACAAGAAGAAACATTCAAGAAACTCGTAGCGCACTGCAAGGAGTATGGATTTGTATTCCCCAGCAGCGATATCTATGATGGACTGGGCGCAGTGTATGACTATGGTCAGAACGGCGTAGAACTCAAAAACAATATCAAGAAGTACTGGTGGGACTCCATGACCCTGCTCCACGAGAATATCGTGGGCATTGATGCGGCCATCTTCATGCATCCCACGGTGTGGAAAGCCAGCGGGCATGTGGATGCGTTCAACGACCCGCTGATAGACAATCGCGACTCCAAGAAACGCTACCGTGCTGACGTGCTTATCGAAGACCAGATCGCCAAGTACGACGAGAAGATAGAGAAGGAGTTGGCAAAGGCGCGCAAGCGCTTTGGCGAGAATTTCGACGAGGAGATGTTCAAGCAGACCAACGAACGCGTGAAAGACCATATAGCGCGCCGTGACGCACTCCACGAACGCTACGCCAAGGCGATGAATGACAACGATTTGGCAGCGCTGAAGCAAATCATCCTGGACGAGGAGATCGTATGCCCTATCAGCGGCACGCGCAACTGGACGGACGTGCGCCAGTTCAACCTGATGTTCCAGACCGAGATGGGTTCTACTGCCGACGGTGCTATGAAGATCTACCTCCGTCCTGAGACGGCACAGGGTATCTTTGTGAACTTTCTGAACGTGCAGAAGACAGGACGTATGAAGATACCTTTTGGTATCGCACAGATTGGCAAGGCGTTCCGCAATGAGATTGTTGCACGTCAGTTTGTGTTCCGTATGCGTGAGTTCGAGCAGATGGAGATGCAGTTCTTTGTCCGTCCTGGCGAAGAACTCAAATGGTTCGAACATTGGAAGCAGTTCCGTCTAAAATGGCATAAGGCACTCGGCCTGGGCGACCATAAGTACCGCTACCACGACCACGAGAAACTCGCGCACTACGCCAATGCAGCAACGGACATCGAGTTCGAGATGCCGTTCGGCTTCAAGGAGGTGGAGGGTATCCACAGCCGTACCAATTTCGATTTGTCGCAGCACGCGAAGTACAGTGGCAAGAAGATGGAGTATTTCGACCCCGAACTCAACCAGAGTTATACACCGTATGTCATCGAGACCTCAATCGGTGTGGACAGGATGTTCCTGTCGGTAATGTGCGCGGCATACAAGGAGGAAACCCTCGAAGGGGGAGATACCCGCGTGGTACTCAATCTACCGCCTGTCTTGGCACCTGTGAAAGCCTGTGTGATGCCGCTCGTGAAAAAGGACGGGCTGCCTGAGAAGGCGCGTGAGATACAGGATATGCTCAAGTTCGATTTCCATACCAACTACGACGAGAAAGACTCCATCGGCAAACGCTATCGCCGTCAGGATGCTATCGGAACGCCCTTCTGCATCACCATCGATCACGATACGCTGACCGACAACTGCGTGACGGTGCGCTACCGCGACACTATGCAGCAGGAGCGCGTCAATATCAACGACTTGCATGCCCTTATCCAAAAGGCGGTTGACCCCAAGGTGCTGTACCGCAAGATTATGGAAGCATAAGCACACCTATCGCAAGCGTTCAAATGGATTACCCCTATTTGAACGCTTGCCGTGTAAAAGGGAATAACATTGATAAAGGACATTCATCCGATATAAGGTAATGCTTATGGGCTACATAAAATAGGTATAAACCCAAAGGAAAAGTATTAAAAAATATTCCCGATGTCCTCAAAGTGCCACCTGCCTATTGGCATTGTTCCACGAGCGGTCAGGTAGCGGTCACCTCGCGGTCAGGTCAGGGAGAACTCTATTGTTCCACGCCCCTATCAGATACCTATTTTATTAGCATTTTTTATACCTATATGGCATAGTGTATGTCAGTAGATACGATAGAAACACGGTTTTAATCCCACAACGAATAAAGACAACTATGACAGAAAAAGAGAAGATGCTGGCAGGTGAGATATATTATGCCTGCGATGCTGCGCTGACAAAAGAACTGAACGAGACAAAGGACTTGTTGCAACAGTACAACAACCTACGCTCTACGGATTTGGATGCACGCCGTGATATGCTCAAAGAGATTTTGGGGGCGTGCGATGACGAGGTGTTTATCAACCAGCCTTTTTATTGCGACTACGGCAAGCATATCCGCGTGGGTAAGCGTTTTTTTGCCAACTTTCATTTTACGGTCTTGGACGAAGCCTACGTCACCATCGGAGACGATGCCTTCATAGGTCCCAATGTGTCCATTTATACGGCATGCCATAGCACTAATCCTACCGAGCGCAATACACGCGATGAGTGGGCGCGTCCCGTGACGATAGGCAACAACTGCTGGATAGGCGGCTCCGTCACTATCCTACCAGGCGTAACTATCGGCGACAACTGTACCATCGGTGCAGGCTCCGTCGTTGTCCACGACATCCCCTCCAATAGCATTGCCGTCGGCAATCCCTGCCGCGTCATCAAGCATATCGAGGAATAGCAACCTACGCCCCCAATCGCATAGGCTATCGGTACAACACTTGAAAAACCTACTAAGCATATAGAGCGAAACTGCCCTATGCACAAATCGCTGACAGCGACACGTTACAAAATCGTACACAGTGGCTATCAGCGATTTGTATTAAGATGCTACGGTGATAGAGAAATCCTTACTCTTTCACTGCCTTGAAACTCATGTCCAGACCTTTTACGGAGTGGGTGAGGGCGCCGACGGAGATGAAATCCACGCCGCAGAGTGCGTAGTCGCGCAGGGTGCTGATGGTAATACCGCCAGAGGACTCTATCTCCATATGGCGACCTGTGCTCTTCTCCCATGTGCGGATGAGCGCAACGGCTTGCTTGGTACGCTCGGGGGTGAAGTTGTCCAGCATGATGCGGTCGGGTATGTTGGTAGCCAAAGCCTCTTGTATCTCGGCTTCATTGCGCGTCTCAATCTCTATGCGCAGGTCCTTGCCTTTTTCTGCGCAGTAGTCGCGTGCGCGTGTCAGGGCTTGGGTGATACCGCCTGCGAAATCCACGTGGTTGTCTTTGAGCAGTATCATATCAAAAAGCCCGATACGGTGGTTCATACCGCCACCTATCTTCACCGCTTCTTTCTCCAAGTAGCGCAGTCCGGGTGTGGTCTTGCGCGTGTCTAATACATGACAACCCGTATCCTCAATGAGCGACTGGTAGCGATGGGTGGTGGTGGCAATGCCCGACATACGCTGCATGATATTGAGCATAGTGCGCTCTATCTGCAACAAGGAGAGTTCCTTGCCATATACGCGGAAAGCAATATCGCCGGGTTTCACTGCCGCACCGTCCTCCATATACTGTTCCATACGGCATTCAGGGTCAAAATAGCGAATGATTTCCTTGGCTACCTCCACGCCTGCCAAGATACCTTCCTCTTTGATAATCAACTGTTGGCATCCCATTTCGGTGGCAGGAATGCAACTGAGCGAGGTGTGGTCGCCATCGCGAATATCCTCTTCAAACCATAGCGCAATCAGTTTGCGCAACTCTTCTGTTTTCATAGCAAAATACGAATAATAAATGTATGTCTATACAGAACGCTTCTATTTCAATATAGTCTTAGTACGTTGTGACTTGTCGGCTACTTGTCCCCTACTTGTCCGCTACTTGTCGGCTAAATGACCCGTGTTTGAACCGCAAGGATAGCGGAATCCGTGTTGTGCAATAGCAGGCTACTTGCGCACTTTCTGGTATATCTTCTTGCCTATAAAATACACCACTGCAATACCTGCAAGCGCTATGATGGCAATGCTCAACTCGTGGCTGTACTGATTGATTAGGTCTGCCTGCCCATGAGCGATGTAGCCTAATAGGGCCAATATGACATTCCAGATAAATGCACCTAAGAAGGTATAGAGCATAAACTGCCCAAAGTGCATCTTTGCCAAACCCGCAGGGATACTGATGAGTTGCCGAATACCAGGAATCAGCCGTCCTACGAAGGTACTGACCTTGCCGTGGTCGTTGAAATAGTGCTCCGCTTTCTGCACTTTCTCGCTGCTCAGTAGCAGCATATGCCCCACGCGGCTATCTGCAAACTTATATATGATAGGACGTCCCAACCACATCGACAAGCCATAGTTGATAATCGCACCCAACATCGCTCCAACCGTACCGACCAAAACAATCAGGCAGACATCTACCAGGTAGTTCCCTGTCACGCATAGCGCACTGGTAGGTTCAGAAGCAACATATACCGCAGGGGGAATGACTACCTCGCTGGGAAAAGGGATAAAAGACGACTCAATGGTCATCAGTGCCGCTATGGATGCGTGATTCATATGTGCGGCATACCACGCCGTTACTGTTTCTACAAAACTCACGATAGATCTTGTTTAGGATGTTGATTGCTGTATGTTTCTATCAGCCATGCGAGACCAAAGGCGAGCAGCCACCCAGCAAACACAAAGAGTACAACCATCTTCATGGGGGAATTGGTGGGCGTAGGATGTACGGCGAAATGGCTGGCAAGCACTATGGGGGCTTGCGCCTTGGCACGTCGCACATCTAAATTGCGCGTATAGGCAATGTGGTCGTATATGGAGGGAAGGAATAGTTCTATCTCGCGGTAGTTCAGATTGCCCGTCAGTATCATACTGTTCTCCTTACCCTCATGCGATAGCATATTCTCGAAATAGTACACCGAGGTGAGACTATCCAGTTTCTCTATCTGGTCGTGGCAGAACGCCACCTCACGCTCCATAGTTGGCATAAACGATTGATAGGCTTCCGTCATGGCAGCGTTGCTGTTGAGGTAGTCCATCAGTTGCTCCTCGGCAAGCGGTATTTGCGACAGATTGCGGTATTTCATGCGGAATTGAATGCATATATGGTCGCGCATCTGCCATTGAATCGTATCAGTATAGGAGGATTTACGCTTGAAGTCAATGTAATCGATCGTGCTGTCGCGCAGGCAATCGACCACAGGAAATGTCTCGAAGCGATATATCGTGCGGTTATGGAGCATATCGGCGATAGCGGGTTGCGTGCCTGTGAAGATACCTGATTCCAAAGGTCTGAACACCTCGTGGAAAAGGCTCAAAGAGGGGCCGTTCAAGGTCGCCACAGCATACACTTTATAGGTTCTGTTTTCCATACGGGAGTACCACAGTGCGCCTCCGATGAATAGTACCAACAATGGCAATGTGAGCCACCATTTGCGTAAGGTAAGCGCAAACGCTCTCCGTATGCCGCATACGATACGCTTGCAGGTTCTTTTGAGACCGCGCCATGCCCAGAGGCATACATCAAAAAGATTCATTTCTTGCATATACTAATGATTTATCGTCTAATCCAGGGAAGCCATCCCCCTTTGCTCTCGTTCTGGGTATGCGTCTGTTCGTCGGAACTTGGTTCTACGATCACCACATTATCCCCGTCGGGGATATCTACTTCATGGTCGGTTGGCTTTTTCGATGGTGTGCTTTCCTTTACGGTATCGGTCAGGTCTATCGTAGCGCTTTGCTCGTCTTCTTTGGGGGCATCCTTCGCAGTGTCTGCTGCGGGGTAGTAGTTGTTCTTGATGGCTTCTTCTATGGAACTGTCGTCGTCCGTGCCGTCTAGTGTCGGCAAGCCCTCTACGCCATAGCCTGTTGCGATGATGGTCACGCGCACATCATCCCCCAATGTCTCGTCCAATGCCGCTCCCCATTGCACTTCCACGTCTTCGCCTACTTCGTTGACAAACGCGTCAATCTGGTTGATTTCTTGCATCTGTATGGCGTGTTCGGTGGAGCAGTAGAATTGCAAAAGCAGACGTTTGGCACCATGCACATCATTGGTGTTTACCAAGGGAGAATTGAGTGCATTCTGAATGGCGTCTGAGATGCGGTTTTCTCCGTTGGCACGACCTACGTTCATAATCGCCACCCCGCCGTCTTTGAGGGTATTGTACACATCCGCAAAGTCCGTATTGACAATACCTGGGAGGGTGATGATCTCGGCAATGGCGCGTGCGGCATTATATACCACCTCATTGGATTTCTCAAAGGCATTGAGGAAAGAGAAATCAGGATAGATGTCTATGAGTTTCTCGTTGTTGATGACAAGCAGTGCATCCACATGTTGGGCTAATTTCGCAACGCCGAGCATCGCTTTCCGGATCTTCTTCCCCTTTTCAAATTTGAAAGGAATGGTCACGATACCTACGGTCAGAATGCCCATTTCTTGTGCCACGTCTGCTACAACAGGCGATGCACCCGTACCCGTTCCTCCCCCCATCCCTGCGGCAATAAAGAGCATTTTCGTTCCGTCGTTGAGGGCAGTGCGGATTTGCTCTTTGCTTGCCTCTGCATATTCATAAGCCACCTCGGGTTTGCCGCCGGCTCCCAGTCCCGTACCCAATTGCAGTTTGGCAGGGACGGACAGTTTGCCCATTGCTTGCTTGTCGGTGTTGCATACGAGGTACGTAACGTCCTTGATGTTCTGCTCGTACATATAATTGACCGCGTTGCCACCGCCACCGCCAACGCCTACTACCTTAATCAAACTATCTTCGTGTATCTCCAGAGGGAGCGTTATAAAATCATCGTTCATACTGTAATCCTAATTTGTAAATTTGTTTATTCTGCCGTGAAGATATCCAAAATAGTATGGGAGATTGCGTCCCACACACCAGGTTGTTGCACCAATCTGTCGCGGTGTGTATCGCGGTAGTCTTGTCCTAACAGGGCAGTCCCTATCAGGGAGGTGTATATGGGGGATAAGTACTGTGCGGGTGTGTCTGCCATCAGCAGTCGGTTGTGGCTGCCATACCGCACTTGGACAGATGTGCGTCGTTGGATATAATCGTCCACACCGCGTAGCATACTCCCTCCTCCTGTGAGGTATAGGGCATGTATCCGTTCGGCATATTGTTCATTGAGTTCCGAGAGTAGCGGAGAAAGTATTTCGTCTAACTTATGGGCGATAGTATCTGCCAAGTCATTGCTTGTCAGGAGGATAGTGCCACCGCCTACTTCCGGGCTTGCTGGTATTTTCAGTGTCAGATTCTTTTCCACCTGTTCGGGCGAGGCATAGCCGTATTGGCACTTCAACAGTTCTGCTGTCTTTGCTGTAACACCTTGTTGCTCCAAGAATCGAGTGATGTCGCCGCTGCCTTGTCCTACTACCTTGTTAAAGATGTATTCCCCTCCTTTGTAAATGGTCAATGTGGTTGTTTGATGTCCCATATCCAATATGGCGCAGCCGTTATCCAGTATCTCTTTACCATCCACGGATTCAAAGACCGACAGCAGCGCGTCTGGGCGGGCAAACTCGTATTCTATGCTTCGTTGTGCTTGCGTGAAACTGTCCCGTACGTTTGTTTCCAACATGCTCTTTCCGTAGAACACGTTGTAATGCCCTTCGATGATAGTGGCACTCCGCCCTTCCGTATCTTCACAGCGTTGTCCGTCCAACATGAAAAAGCAGGGTACAACGCTGAGTACAGCCACTGCGGGGTAGCGTTCTTCTATTTTACGCTTGCATTCCTTCCGCATCTCATCCAATAGCGAGCGGGGTATGTCTCGTTTCCTTACCTGGTCTCGGACGGATTTCACTTCCACGATTCCCATAGAAACACCTCCTAAACTCACGAAGGCGGTGGGTATTTCAGGGGTGCCGATTCGGTTTGCCAATAGCACTAACGTGCGTTTCAGTGCATATGCCGCATCATGCGACTGCCGTATGACCCCGTTTGTGATTGCGTTCTGCCGTTCGTTGCATTCCTCCACGCCTAATATCTGAAACAAATCCGTACCCACGCGACGAACCGCGATGGCACGTACACCATGGCTACCCATATCCACTGCCACCAAGGGCAGTTCGGTTGCTTTCTGATATTTCTTGTTCCTCATTTTCATTCTTTCACTCCCCGTGCTTTATTTGATGCACACTACCTGTGAGCGAAACCGCAGATCTATGGCTGTGTAGTGTGGCTTGTTGATACATTCCGTCTGTTGGTAAAAACGCTTGGCGTTCTGTAATTTCTGCTCGTAGCCTTCCAGTTCACCTATCAGGATTGCCTCTCTCTTGTGGCGTTGCAATAGACGTACCTGGCGTGGACTTTGTATGTCAATAGCCAGAATGCGTTCCTGCCAATAGGTGTCCTGTTGCAGCCATTCGGCAAAGTCGGCTATCTGGTTCATTGCCGTCTTTTCGCTCACTTTTCCTATCGCGTATAGCACCGTGTCGCGCACCTGTTCCGACAGCGGCATCCGTCGTCTGTCGGTGTCTATGAAATACGACTCGTTGGCAGTAATCACTTTCAGCAGAGGCACACGTTGGGTGATGCGTAGCCGCACGCTACCGTCTTCTGCCGTATAGCATTCTGCCGTGCGCACCATAGGATGCTGTTGTACGATGTTCTCTATGTGTTGTAGATTCACGCGATGGAGATATTCACCCACGGGGTAGGCGTTGTGCTGTTTGAGCAGTGCCGTCAGTTCGGCTTCATCTACGTATGCACGTTCCTCTTCGTCCGCTATGCGACACACCACACGCGCACACTTTTCTGTGCGTTCTTGCTTCCTGCCAATGCTTGTGGCAAGTATGAGTAGCAGTAGTAGGCTTGCCACCAATGCCGTGTGCAGTATGAGCGATTTGTATTTCATTTCTCTATAGTAAGTGTCAGCACCTCTTTGATGGGGCGCACCAAACGGTCTATATCTCCTGCTCCCAAAGTGATAACCACCGCGGGCGTGTGTTCTTGGGCTTTCTGCTGAATGAACTCAGGTAATTCGTCTTTTGTAACGAGCCATTTGTCCGTGCATGTCAAGCGTTCCAACAGTATCTCCGATGACACGCCATGGATGGGCTCTTCGCGGGCGGGGTAAATCGGCAGCAGCACTACCTCGTCCAATGTGGACAGCACCTTTGCAAACGGCTCTGCAAAATCCCTTGTACGCGAGTAGAGATGAGGCTGAAAGATGCCTATCAAATGCCTGTTGGGATATAGGCGGCGGATAGACTCAATCGCCATATGGATTTCCTCGGGGTGGTGTGCATAGTCGTCCACGTATGCGATGTGTGCGTTGTTCACATGCACGTTAAACCGCCGATACACCCCGCTATATGATGCAATGCCGTGTCGCAGTTCTTCCACGCGTACGCCGTTCAGCCATGCCGCCGACATAGCAGCCACCGCATTTTCGATATTCACCCATACGGGTACGCCCAATACCATATCGGCAATGGTCTCCGTGGGGGTGTGGAAGTCAAACAGAATGTGTCCCTTGTCCACACGAATGTGGTCGGCGTAGAAATCGGCTTGCTCTGTGGCGCTGTATGTGTAGGTTTTCACCCCTTTGCGCACGCGAGGGTGTACAGGAATGCCTTTTTTGATAATCAAGGTGTTTTGTATCAGTGCGGTGTATTGCTCAAACGCCTCTCTATACGCTTCGGGCGTGCCGTAGATATCTAAGTGGTCGGGGTCTGCAGAGGTGATAATAGACATGTAGGGTGTCAGTTGGAGAAACGAGCGGTCGTATTCGTCCGCTTCCACCACTACGTACGTGCTGTCTTTCTGCATCAATATATTGGATAGGTAGTTGTTGCTGATACCTCCTAAAAAAGCGTTTGTGCCGATTTCCGATTGGTATAGGATATGCGCCAGCATGGTAGAGGTGGTCGTTTTTCCATGCGTACCTGCCACGCATAGCGCACGCATCTGACGGGTTACTATTCCTAATACCTCTGCCCGTTTCTGAATTGAGAATCCCCCTTTTGCCAAATATTGGTAGATTTGGCAATCGTCATGCACGGCGGGTGTGCGTACGACTAAGGTGTGCTTGGGTGTAAGGTCTGGACGTTGCACGTTGGCTATATCATCGGTGTAATGCACTTCGATGCCTTCTTTTTCCAATTCGTGTGTGAGTGGCGAAGCGGTGCGGTCGTAGCCGCAGACAATGAAACCTTGTGCGCGGAAATAGCGCGCCAGTGCGCTCATGCCTATGCCGCCTATGCCGAGGAAATAGAGGGATTGTATATCTTTGTAATCAATCATATAACGTTGTGTTTTGCTGTAATTGGATGAGGTATAGGTGTGCTGTGTATAATAACGATATGTGTATAAAATGTACGACAAATTCAGTCCGCAAAGGTACTACTTTTTTTTTATATATGCAAGTGCTGTCTGTGTTTTTCCGAGTGTAGTTGAAACAAAGCGACGAAAGTCAGGAGGTTCTTGCCAGACAGTATTGTTACAGCGGACGCAGTTTTCTATAATCGTCCCACATACGTTTCTATCCGAACATAAACGGTGCGGTTATTTTTCTGTATCTACGGCGAAATAGAACAAGCCTGTTGGCTGTGAGCAGACTTTGTATTAGTCCACCCTAAACCATTTGTTAAATTAAAATTGGTATAAAACAGAGGTGAAGGTATTAAAATTCATTTTCTGTATCTACCTATATGCTACGAGAGTACCTCACGGGTCATCTACGGGACACCTACGGGACAGGTAGCGGTTAAATAGCGGTTTTTCTACGGCACGAATGGTCTGTTATGTTATCATTTTTTATATCTTGATTTCACCGCATTATTGTGTGTGTCTGTGAAACCAATAAAATAACGAGTTTAATGCAACCAATGTGTTACACCTTATCTAATCGAACCGATAGGCTAAAATAGGTAAAATTATAAAGAGATGTGTTAAAAATACATTTCCCCCGTCCTCCCGCTGTCCTATAAGTGTGCTTATTATCCCACGAGCGGTCAGGTGTTATTCCATATTTTTGAAGAGGAAGAAGGACGGAGCGTTAAACGCACGGCAGTGCGTTCCGTTAGCGGAGTCAATTCTGACGAGCGGTCAGGTCGGGGAGAAACAGCGGTGAAGGGTACAAGATATAGCACTTGTACTGTTATTGTTTTTTAACAATGTGCCTACGTAGTAGCCTTTGTGGCACACAGTCTGCTGCCTCGTACCGCAGGCAGTCGGTTAGAATAGGCTGAGTTGGTGGTCGGGGTCTTCCTTATCCGCCTCGTCGGTGGTATTGGAGGTGATAGTCATTGGCACATCCGCTACGGAAATCGTGTTTCCCTCAGGCTGTTCCGCAACTGCCTCTGCGGGTTCTGCTGGCATGGGTGTTATGTCCTCTATCGCTTTTATTTCCAGCGTGGAAAGGCGTTTCCCTTTGGCTTTTGGCGACTTGCTGTCAATAAAATCTGCCATGGTTATCTCCTGTGCCTCTCTGTTCTCGTCAGCAAAGACGATGCGGAATATAGGAGCAGGTTGGTCAGAAAGCACTACAATACGCGACTCCTTGTTGTCGCCAAGGAAATTTTGCGTCTTGTTGGTGGCATCTATTGCAAACCGCTTGGCATAGTAGAATTGCTGGTCGGCATTCCACAACGCCAATGTCCAAATCTTCTCTGCATCAAACTTCTCTATGCGGAGTATGTTTGGCTCAAAATGCGCTGTCAGGTCGAAAGTCGTCAGGGAGTAATCGCCTTCTGTGGAGATGACTAATATGCGGTCTTCATCGTCAAACTCACCGAGATACGTACCTTGTCCGTCGTAGTTTATGCGGAGTACGTCAGGGTCGAACCACACCTTGCGCCCGCCGAGGGTGGAATGTCCTTTCTGCTTGAGTGTGATGCTCTTCACCTCAAATTTCGTCAGCAGGTTGCCTCGTGCGCTGCGGCTTTTCACGGCAAGTTCGCTCAAATCCTTGTACACCTCTGCCTTTTTGAGGTGTAAGGCGGGCTTGAGCAGGATGCGAATTACCTCCGCCTCGCCGTTGGGATTGGCGGTAAAATAGATAATCTTGCTGCCGGGCTTGCCTTGTGTCAGGTCGTAATCTTTGTCGCGTGAAACGCCTGTTACGTTGAAGCGTTTCATGTAATACAGACCATTCTTGCCGTCCCGATATACCACGTTATATACCGTGCGGTCGTCATTGCGACGGAATATGGCGATGTGCAACACGTCTGTGCCGATAAAAATCTTGTCAGCAACGCGCATCACTTTGTATTTCCCGTCTTTGTGGAATACGATGATGTCGTCGATGTCGGAGCAGTTGCATAGGAACTCGTCTTTCTTCAACCCTGTTCCCACAAACCCTTCTGCGCGGTTGATATAGAGTTTCTCGTTTGCCTCTACAACGGTCTTCACGTTGATATTCGCAAAGTTGCGTACCTCGGTGCGGCGTGGATACTTGTCGCCGTATTTCTGTTTCAGCATCTCAAACCATTCTATGGTGTAGTCGGTCAGGTGATTGAGATGCCCCACACAAGCCTTTATCTGCTTGTTCAGGTCGCGCATCAACTCGTCTGCTTTCTTCGAGTCGAACTTTGTGATGCGAATCATGCGTATGTCAAACAGCCGTTCGATGTCCTCGGTGCGCACCTCGCGCAGCAACTGCGCTTTCCAAGGCGTCAGGGCTTTATCCACAAAAGCAATCAACTTCTCTTTGTTGGGTGCGGTCTCGTATCCTTCTTCTTTGTAGATGCGGTTCTCGATAAATATTTTCTCCAAGGAGGTGAAGAAGTATTTCTCTTCCAATTCGGCTTTCTCGATTTCCAGTTCCTGTTTGAGCAATGCCATGGTGTTGTCTACCGACAGGCGCAGCAAGTGGCTGATGGTGGTGAAGATGGGCTTCTTGTTTTGTACCACGCAACAGTTGGGTGAGATGTTTATCTCACAGTCGGTGAACGCATAGAGTGCGTCTATGGTCTTGTCGGATGACGCACCGGGAGCCAGTTGCACCATGATACGTGCGGTGTCAGCCGTGAAATCATCCACCTTGCGAATTTTTATTTTCCCTTTCTGATTTGCGCGGAGGATGGTTTCGATAATCTTGGTTGTCGTTGTGCCGAACGGTATCTCTGTGATGACGAGTGTCTTGTTGTCGTCTGCCTTTTGGATTTTCGCTCGGATTTTGATAGCCCCGCCGCGTTCGCCGTCGTTGTAGCGGCTCACGTCTATCTCGCCTCCCGTGGGGAAGTCAGGATATAGCATAAACTCCTCCCCACGCAGGTAGGCAAGGGCGGCATCGCATATCTCACAGAAGTTATGAGGGAGAATCTTGGAGTTGAGTCCCACGGCAATACCTTCCACGCCTTGTGCTAATAGTAGCGGGAATTTAATCGGCAGGTGGATAGGCTCTTTCTTGCGCCCGTCGTACGAGAGCATCCATCGCGTGGTCTTGGGGTTGAACACTGTATCAAGAGCAAATTTGCTCAGTCGTGCTTCGATGTATCGCGGTGCGGCAGCCCCGTCGCCTGTCAGGATGTTTCCCCAGTTCCCCTGACAATCGATGAGCAGGTCTTTCTGCCCCAATTGCACGAGTGCGTCTCCAATGCTGGCATCGCCGTGCGGGTGGTACTGCATCGTCTGTCCCACGATGTTTGCCACCTTGTTCATCTTGCCGTCGTCCACGCATTTCATGGCGTGCAGGATGCGGCGTTGCACGGGTTTCAAGCCGTCCTCGATAGCGGGGACAGCACGTTCCAATATCACATACGAAGCATAGTCCAAGAACCAGTCTTGGTACATCCCCGTCAAGTGATACTTCACTGCATCATTGAAGGTGTTCTCGCTCATATGCGATTAGTCAAGGTACTTGTTCACGAGCACATAGGTCGCAATGCCTACCAGTTCCGTCACGAGTCCTACGATGAGCATCCAGTTGGCCTGTGCGGTAAAGTTGTACACTACCAAGAATACGACACCTATCAACAGGATTATCACACCAAGGTATTTCAAAAATGTTTCCATACTGTGTATATTAGATTACGAACAAACGTTTTACGATACAAATCGGGTTATTTCGATTTCGAGGTGCAAAGTTACGACTTTTTTTTCAAAAAAGCAAGTATGCGGCATTTTTTTTCCATTTTGCCGCATACCCTTTGCTTATACCGTGCGAAATAGGACAATAGACTACCCTTGATAAGGACAAAAGCAATGTCCGAATCGAATCCTCCACAAGTATTGCAGTCTACTTGTTGTTGATAATAGCCGTTTATTTTCGTGGTGTATATACGACCACTCGCAGTTCGTCCATATCCACAGGCATCACAATCAAATTCTCTATACCGCAGTACTGCACAATGTTATTGAATTCTTCATTGCGACTTGTCTCATCCCCTTCGACCCAACACCCTTGCATAAGGGGTGAATCCAAGTATCCAGCACTTATAATTTTAATAGGCGCATTGTGTGTGATACGTTTGATGGTTATAGCATGCTCTACTCTTGTGTATTCTGCTCCGACTGAATTGCGACCACAATTTTTGCTGAAATGATAAATCGCATTTATATGTAAATCTCCGAGTATACCTATTGGGGTGGAAGTGGTCGGTCTGGTGATTCTGGAAGTATGATGTATATGAATAGAGTGCTGTTTTGTAGTGTTATAAAAAGAAGGAAGTATTATTTGTACAGAATCGCTTGATTGTACGCTTATATTCCATGGAATACCACCGGTAGAACATATAGGACACCCTGTAAGTGTGCCTACAACAGCAAGACAACAAAAGACTTTATAAATCGTTTTCATGATAGTGTGGTATTTAGTGTTTGCGTGTTAATCCATAATGCAAATTCCAGCCATTATGCTTTCGCATATAAGGTTGGTTTTTATGTTCAGATGTAGTGTATCCATTATCAGCAATCATATAGTATTTATGTCTTATTTTCCCATTGTTCTTCAGTGTAACCCCAGTGCCAAAGGCAACGAGGTAGTGGTCGCAATTTACGGCAATCAGTACAGGTTCTCCCTTTTCCATGATCCATTTATATGGACTGCAGGTGAATGTAACTTTGTATGTGTCATGTGTCACTTTCGAGAAACACCTATTTAGACCACAATGGAATAGTGGAAATGTCCATTCTCCTTTCCACCAAAAAGGTTTACATTCCTCATAAAAACATGCTGTTAAACCATTGTCGGTCTCATAACTGCGATTCATATAAACCTCTCGGCTCTCTTCTGCACTAAGTCCAGCAACTTCTAAATTATTGATGTCATAATATGCATAAAGTCCATCGGTATTATATATGAAGTGCTTAGTTGGTACATCTCCAAATAGCGGCAAATAAAACCCTTTATATTCAGAGTATTTACCACGATATACCCATGCGCATGCGGCTGGACCGCAATAAGTATCCCAATATGTAACTTGCAAACGTTGGTCTGTATAGTCTGGCAATGTGTAAGCGTTATAAAACCCTTTTGTATAGTCTAAGGCATCAGATAATTGAGATACGTATTTAGCCCATGGGTTTTCTTCTGGTTGGTGAACTTCATTTATATAATCGTAGATGCAGTCAGTAGCGAATATGGTTTCACCATCTTCCCATACATTCAAGGCATCTTGGTTACATTGAAAGAAGTCATCTACTGTTTGCCAAAATTCGTCTCGTTCTTGTAGAAACTCCTCAAATTCAGTATCTCCATATTCATCCAAGTCAGACTGCATATTGGCGATATCTTCATTATCCATTTCTGCTAACATCTGTTCGCGGAAAAATTCATCCGTACCAATTTCAGGTAAGTCAAAATCAATAGATTTTATACACTCATCCCCAGCATCGTAATACAATTCTGGACAACCGTTGCCGTAGTAGTGTGCAGGATAACTTTTGCCCACGTAGTAGTCCATATCGGCATATTTTTGCGAAGGAGTACCCCATACGATATAGGCGATAGCACCATCTATTTCTTTTTGTGCATACGTGGTGATAACTGCTTGTATTTCTCCATTTTCCACATAGCCAAATTCGTAATACTTGGGGCTATTATCATAATTGTACACCACCTTAGGGTATGGAGTTAATGTCCAGCAATTAAACATTTCGCCAGTCACGCACTTATTAACACCAGCTATCAACTCTACCGCAGCCAAATAACGTGCTACGCGATAGTCAATCACATTCTCTGGGTTTGCTTCATAGATGGTGGATAGTTCCCATGGCTCGGTAAATGCCATCCCGAGGTTCATGCTGTTATAAAGAGTTGGGTCAGAAACGGACATTTTGCGAGGAATCATTTCGGTAGCGGGTGGAGAAACCTCGTGTCGGCATGATACAAGCAACAATATCGTTGCCAGCAGAAGCAATGAAAGACTGTTTTTTTTCATGGCATAAGTTATTTAAGCGTTAAACATATATTTTCTCGTTGCGGTATGTTAGATATGCTATATTGCATATATCCACAGAGAATATGTACTTGTTTCTACTACCCCTTGTTGTAAAGGCTTCCCATTTTTTTGTATTGTTATTGGCTTTTCTACTCTTTTTATCCAAATAAACTATGCCCTTTGAGTATCCTTTCTGAAAACGAGAACAGGATTTTCGGGGAGATTACCGTTCCGCGCGAGTTCTTGATTGAGGCAGTGCACTGCCTCAATCAAGAACAGTATCCTGCCATAAAAAACACTACCCAAAATTTGCATTTCTATTTAGACTTATACATACCCTACGCTTATACCGTGCGAAATAGGACAATAGACTACCCTTGATAAGGACAAAAACAATGTCCGAATCGAGTCCTCCACAAGTATTGCAGTCTACTTGTTGTCGATAATAGCCGTCTATTTTCGTGGCGTGTATACCACCACTCGCAGTTCGTCCATATCCACAGGCATCTCAATCATACTTTCTTCCCCGCAGTATTGCACAATGTTGTCAAACACCGAGTCGCGATTTATCGCATTATCTCCAAACCAGTTTTCTTGCAGGAGGAATCCAATAGGCTGATTTGTAGTTACAATTTTGATTGGAGCATTGTGGGTGAGTCGCTTGATGTGTACGATATGCTCTATGTCCACATACTCTTCTGCTCCATCGGATTCGGAACAGCCCTTGGAATAGTTGTAGTCGGCTTCTATATATACATCTCCTTTGACTCCAGTAGATGTTTGGTCAGTTATGCTTGATATCGTACTATATGCAGAACGCATATAGACAGATTGTTTTGTGGTGCTGTAAAAAGACGGTATGGTAATTTGTATTGAATCATCCGAGCGTACAGCCATACTCCATATGAAACCACTTGAACGACAAATAAAGCACCCCGCAAACGTGCAAACTATGGCTAAGCAACCAATGATTTTCAGAAATGTTTTCATACGCGTAATTATTTATATTTTAATCCGTAATGTAAATTCCATCCATTGTGTTTCCTCATATAGGGGTGATAACTGTAATCCCGAGTTGTTGTTCCATTATCTACAACAGCAAAGAATTTATCTTTCACTTTGCCATTTTTTTTCAAAGTAACCCCAGTGCCAAAGGCAACGATATAGTGGTCGCAATTGATAGCAATAATAACGGGTTCATGCTTTTGGGTAATCCATTTGTATGGACTGCAAGTGAATGCCACTTTATAGGTGTCGCGAGTGGCTTTTTCAAAACCTCTATTTAGTCCACCATGGTATAGTGGGAACGTCCATTTCCCTTTCCACCAAAAAGGAACAGATTCTTCGTAAAAACAACCTGCCAAACCATTATCAACCTCTCTACTACGCTCAAGATATGCCTCGCGTGCAGAAGTTAGATTTAAACCTTTGACGTCAATATCCCTATATTCATAGTACGCACAAAGATAATTTATGTCATGTTTGAAATAGTTCGTTTCATAATCGCCAAATAGCGGCAGGTAATATCCTTCAAATTCTTCGGATTTCCCGCGATATACCCATGCGCAAGCAGCAGGTCCACAATATTCAGTCCAGCGCGTAGCAAGCAATCTTGGGTCTTGATATTCTGGTAAAGTGTATGTTTGATAATAACCAATTGCATAATTCAGTACCTCAATCAGTTCGGATACGTAGCCCGCCCATGGATTTTGGTCTGGTTTCGTGTCTCCGCTCATATAGTCTAAAACGCATTCGGTGCGATAGATAGGTTCTGTTTCTTCATCCCAAAGAACAGTTAGTGCCTCGGGGCGTGCTTGGAAGAAATTATCCACGTCATACCAGAATTCGTCTTTTTCTTGTAGAAATTCTTCAAAGCCATTATCGGCATATTCGTCTAAGTCGCGATTCATGCCATCAATATCTTCGCTATCCATTTCCGAAAACATTTGTTCACGATAGTATTCATTTGTGCCAATATTTGACAACTCAAAATCAATACCTTCTAAATGTTTTTCCTGGCGGTTGTACCAAAACTCGGGAAAATCATAACCATAGTAACGCTGATAAGGGTAGTCAGGTGTGGCATAATACCTCATATCTGCATAATCTTCTGAGTAATCAAAGCCGCTTATGAATGCAATAACGCCATCTATTTCCTTTTGGGCATAGGTGATGATGGTGGCGCACACTTCTCCATCTGCATAATATCCAAATTCGTAATACAGCGGGATGTTGTCATAATCAAATACCACTTTTGGATAAGGGGTTAGTAGCCATTGGTTATACATATCCCCTCGAACCAATGTGTTAGCACCAGCAATAAGTTCCACGGTGGCTAAATAGCGTGCCACCCGGTAATCTATTATTTTTTCGGGATTGGATTCGTGGAGTCCTATCAACTCGTAGTGATCGGTAAATGGCATACCGAAATTTGCGTGTTGATACATACTCGGATGTGCAATTATTGTCTTGCGAGAAGGTGCATCGGAATCAGTCGGATGCAATTCGTCTTTGCATGACACCAATATGAGTGGTGCCAAAGATAGCAACAAGAAAATTTTGTGTTTCATGACAGTAGGTATTTAAGGTGATGTATGATGGCTCTTTGTGGATTGTGTACGCTCTCACGCAATCGCCAAAGAAGAGGAAGTGTAGTACGCAAAATTTCGTTTTGTTATCACGATGTGTATTTGCCTGCTGCAATTTATGCTTTCGTTGCCAATAGAGTCTAAAACACAGGTGTTTTTTAGAGTATGGCGCAAAGATACAAATATTTTTTGAATATACAAACATTTTATACAAAAAAGTGTGTTTTTAATGAAAATAATATACTTACAACGCGAGTAGGTGTAAAAATACCGCATATCCTCCACAAACGCAGTGCCTTGTGGAGGATATGCAATAAAACGTAAAGAAATGCTATTTCAGCACGCGTACCATTCCGCCTGGCAGGGATTTGACGATGTTCTGCATCTCCATCATCATCAGTTCGGCAGACACTTGTGCGTAGTCCAAGCCTGTTTCCATTACGATGGCGTTGATGTGCATACCGTCTTCCTGCTCGTGTAGTTTGTCGAGTAGGGTGCGTTGTGTGTCGCTTAGGTCGGCAAACAACTCCACCATCTCCGTCTGGATAGGCTGCGACACGGCAGTCTCCCATTGCATCTCTTCTATCAGGTCGTCTGCGGAGGTCAGCAGGTGTGCTTTCTGTTTGCGTATCAGCATGTTGCATCCCGCAGACTGCTCATCTGTCGTGCGCCCTGGACAGGCAAACAGTTCGCGGTCATAATCGCGTGCCATCTGTGCGGTGATGAGTGCGCCGCCTTGTGCTTTCGATTCCACTACCACCACCGCATCTGCCAGTCCTGCTATGATACGGTCGCGTGCGATGAAATGCCATGGGTCGGGGCGGCTTCCGCTTGGGTATTCCGTCAGCAGTCCGCCGTGTTCCAAGGCGGCAATGGCGACGCTGCGGTGTAGAGCGGGATAGATACGGTCTAATCCATGCCCTGGTATGATGATGGTGGGTATGCCTGCTTCTATGGCGGCGCGGTGTGCCGCGATGTCTATGCCGTATGCCAGGCCGCTGATGACGGTTAGGTTCGGCACTTTCTGCGCGAGGTCTAATACCAACTGCCGTGCTTGCTCCTTGCCACGGTCGGTGGCGTTGCGTGTGCCGACCACCGAGACAAACCTGCCGCCGTCCAGCTGCAAGTTCCCTTTCCCGAAAAGCAGCAACGGACGGTCAGGGCATTGCAGCAGACGATATGGATAGCCAGCATCCTGACACCAATAGGTGGCGATGCGATGTTTCTCTATGAAATCCAGTTCCTGCTCGGCACGCTGTAAGGCACGTGCCATCCCTTTCTCCGACAGATGTTTCCATGCCTCTTCGGCGTCGCCATACTGCTCCAATAGTTGCAGGGCTTGGCGGTTGCGTTGCTCAAAGAGCAGACTTAGTGCGATTTGATATAGAAGCATAGGCTACGAACGAATCAAGACAGGTAATATACGTACCGCCCCGTAGAACAACAGGATACCGATGCTACTCCCCACGATGTTGGCTGCCACGTCCGCCCAGTCGCCTGTACGGCTCGTTGTGCAGGTGGCTTGCAGTATTTCCATCAGTCCGCCGTAGGCTACGCTGCTGCCCCATGCTGCGATGTAGTGCCACGCCTTGCGATGTTGCTGCACGTAGGGTGCAATCATCACTACCGCTCCAAACACCACGTACATCAGCATATGGAGCGTCTTGTCGCTCCATGCCATCAGCCTGTCGGGTAGCGTGGGATGCTCCCAGAGTGAAAGCACAGCAATCGTGGTGGCAACTGCTACCACGGGCAGATAGGATAGGGTACGTATGACGGAGGGGTGCATGTGAAGCGGTGTTTAGAGTTTCTCACCGAAGCACAGGTCGCCCGCATCGCCCAAGCCAGGCACGATGTATTTATGTTCGTTCAGTGTGGGGTCTATCGCTGCACACCACAGGGTGATGTTCGGCTGGTCGGCGAGGCTCTCTTGCAGATACTGCACGGCTTGCTCTGTGCCTATCGTGCAGCAGAGATGGGTGTGAGCGGGCGTGCCGTGGCTGAGTAGCGCGCGGTATGCCACTTCCATGGACATACCTGTGGCGAGCATGGGGTCTACCAGCATCAGCGTCTTGCCGTTTAAGTCGGGGGCTGCGAGGTATTCCGCCACTATCTCTATCTCGTCTTCTCCGTAGCGGTTGCGTCCCCAGCGGCGGTACGCGCTCAGAAAGGCGTTTTCGGCACGGTCGAACATATTGAAGAACCCTTGGTGCATCGGTAGCCCCGCACGCAGCACGGTGGCTAATACCACCTTGTCGGTCGGCACTTGCACGGGTGCGATGCCCAATGGTGTTTGTATCTCTTCGGTCTGGTAGTTCAGTGTGCGGCTCACTTCGATAGCCATCACCTCGCCGATGCGTTCGATGTTGCGTCGGAAGCGCATGCTGTCTTTCTGGATGTCTATGCTGCGTATTTCTTTCAGATACTGGTTGAGGAGCGAGTTCTGCTCCGAGAGGTTGATTACTTTCATGGTCGTGTTGTTTGTCTTTCTGTGCGCAAAGGTACAACAAATTATTGGATTATGCAAGTCTTTGCCGATTTTACCCCCGCAGTTATATGTTTTCACCGTTGCATGCCCATTACGCTACGTGCTTTTATATTCCATCAGCCTGCTTAAACACCAAGCGACAACGCATCCCCCCCTTATCAAATTATATCTATCCTCTTCTGCCACAGCCGCAAGACAGTTCAGTGTTGAAAAAAGCCCCGCACGGCAGCCGCCTCGCGGGAACGAGTGCCAAAAATCGCATTGAAAATGGCGTTAAGAATGGTACACGACGTTTCTCCCGCTCTGGATAGCGAATACATTTGCTCTCCTCTCGCTTAATCGAAACGTTCTTCTTTTGTTACTTTCCTTCTATCGGCATAGAAGAAAAGTAAGTTATCTCACCACTCTTATGCTTCCCTCTTTGTGGCAGATGATATACATGCCTTGTGGATACGCCTGCATATCCACATCTCCGTTGCCTGCATAGACCGGCACCCCCGCAGCAGTATAAATCCGCAAGTCGAGCCCTTGCGGGTTTTCGAGCATGCCGCTGCGGTATGCCATACCCTGCAAGGAGGGCGACGAAACCGCTGTCGGCAGTTGTTGTATCGCTGTGGGGCATAGCACGATTTCGTTGTAGAAATAGACGATGCCTTCTAAGTCGTAGGACATATCCGTACTTGTCCTTTGTGGGACGCCGAACAGGTCGTATAGCGGATAGACATTCCCGCCGAATAGCAGGTTGCCTTCGCTGTCGAAACGCACATTCTCCATACGCACGTAGCGGCACACATCGGCGATGGTCAGTGCCTCTGTTTGCAGCGTGGGGAGATACACCTCCCCTTTCTTGGAGGAGAATTTGTCCGTCAGGTTGAGGCTTGGGTTGTTGTAGTAATCGTTGTACTTGCCCGTTACACGGCTGAGTACATACCCGTTTTTCAGGTCTTTGCCGTATTGGTTTCCGCCATCGTAGAGCAGTAGCGCGCCTGTCGTGTCTTCCACAAAGATATGCTTGTTGTATTTCTTGGTCACGACTACGGGTTGCAGAAAGCATACGGTCTGCGGGTCTTGCTGCCTTACCTCCGCTATCGTCATGCGCTTGCTCACGCGCAGCCAGAGCGTATATCGGGCTTGTGTGTCGCCGCTCGTGAGCCATAGGGTATCTACATACTCTCCTGTGGTCTCAACCGTGTAGGCAATGCGCAGGCTGCCGCCGTCTTTGTCCAGTTCGGTCGTGCTAATGGTGAATGTACCGCCTTGGCTCAACCGTGCCTGTATGTTCTCGCTGAGGTGTGTCGCTTGTATGTCTATGGTACGTTCGCCAGTGGGGTTGTCTTCTCCGAGCAGGATAGTCCCGAAGTTCACGGTGCCGCTTTGTATGTAGGGCAGTGTGGGGTCTATGTGGGTGTATTTGTATATGGCTACGGGTGTTTGCGAGGGCTCGGGGTAGCAGGCGAAGATAGGGGTCGTGCCGTTGGGGTTGTATTGCAGGAGTTTGCTGCGGCTTGTTCCCATGTTTTGTAGGGTGGCTTCTCCTGTGGCGGATATGCTTACTGTCCAGCCGCCGTAGAGCCCGTAGTTGGGGCTGTCCACTTTGTCCCATACGGTGAGGTAGTTGTTGTTCCCTTTGTTGGGATTGCCGCCGCTTGCCACGAGGTAGTACCCTGTGCCGTCCATGAAGGTCAGGTATTGCTTGCCGTCTTTTTCTACCGTCCCGATGGTGTATATGGCTTCTTCTTTCTCGCCTACCGTGCTGCGGTCGGAGGCGTATGTGGCGCGGATGGCGTGTATGTTGTTGCGGCTCACGGTCTCATCAAACAGCCCCATGATGTAGTTGGTCTTGCCGTCTGCCACGCCGATGATTACCTTGTCTCCCTCTTGCAGGTCATCGGCGTTGGTCACCAAGGTGTATGCGTCTGCTATCTCGTTCTCGACAGTGTGGTGTGGCATGGCAAAGACGCTGCATACGCCGAGCCATAGTAGTACGAGGCTGTATATCTGTTTCATAAGGCGAAATGATTTGTTATGCCGCTGTATGGTCTGTTTTCTGTGGCTTGTTTTCTGCGGTATGGCTTGTCCCCAGGCAACCTGCTTGTATGGGCATACCCTATTGTCCTGCAAAGGTAAGCATTTATTTTGAGATGAACAAACTTTGAGACGAAAAATGTACCCATTGTCCCTAAAAGCCTCTCAAAAACGTAATCTTATAATTTATTAAAATCCACTCCCCTTTCTAATCTCCTCTTTTCATATGCTCTGCCCCCTCTTTTTGCCCTATCTCTCTCCTTTTTCATACCTGCCTTACCCTCCTGATATGCTTTATGAGAAAACTGTAAATTACGCTATAATAGACTGTATTTGTTTCTGTTATACAGTAGAGGCACTACGTATGCACGCTATCCTATCCCCCTCTTCCCCTCCCATTTCCCTGTCATTTCCCTGTCAATTGTCTGTCTTTACTGTAACATACCCGCAACATACCCGCAACATAGCCGCAACATAAGCGTAACATAACCGCAACATAAAGCCCCCGTAAAGCCGTCATCTCTATGCGTACTTGTTGTTAAGAAACTATTATAATCAGCGGTGTGTTTTTATGAAAAATTAGCATAATGGCAGGGGTATTTCCATACCAAATACCATCCCTTTCTGCATGCGAAACAGGCAAAAGGTTTGGTCATATCAGATATTATTCGTACTTTTGCACGATGCTTCTGTATCGAGGCAGCAAGACGAAGGGAATAAGGCTATGGATAACAGGTATTTTGTCCTTACCACTGCGCCTGTTTGGGCAGCGTGCGGCAACCATCCCGCCTTGGCGGAATGGCGTGCGTGTCCCCGTTTGGAGTTGGCGGACGGAGAGGAACATAAGTCATTGGCTGCCGTAGAGCAGATATGGCAGTTTTTGCTGTCGCACCATGCCACGCGTGAGGCGGTATTGGTCAATGTGGGGGGCGGTATGGTGTGCGATCTGGGCGGTTTTGCGGCCTCTACCTACAAGCGTGGCATACCGTTTATCCATGTCCCTACTACCTTGCTCGCTATGGTGGATGCTGCCACGGGCGGCAAGACGGGTTTCGACTATGGGGGTCTGAAAAACAGCATAGGCACGTTTGCTATACCCTTGCGCACGCTGATAGAACCCTCTCTTCTGCATACGCTACCCCCGAAAGAACTGTTGAGTGGCTATGGTGAGATGCTCAAACATGGGCTGTTAGACACGGCGGCACACTGGAACGCCCTTTTGCAGATAGACAATGCACCCGCACAGATGCGGGAGCATCTATGCGGGCTTATTGCCGAGAGTATGGCGGTGAAGGAGCGTTTCGTCGTTGCCGACCCGCAGGAGCAGGGATTGCGGCGTGCGCTGAATTTAGGGCATACCGTAGGACACGCTATTGAGGCGCAGGCCTTGTCGCAGGGGCAACGTGTCCCGCATGGCTATTGTGTGGTGTGGGGCTTGGTGTGCGCGTTGTATCTCAGTGTGCTGCGTTGCGGTTTTCCCAAGCAGCACTTGCGGGAACTGACGCAGGTCATGCTCCGCCTCTATGGGCGTCCTGCATGCAACTGCAAGGAGCAGACGCAACTGTTGACGCTGATGCGCCAGGACAAGAAGAACACAGCGGCAGGTATCCGTTTCACGCTCTTGCGCGCGATAGGCGAACCCGTGGTGGACGCTATCGTTCCCGAAACGGAAATCCACGAGGCAGTCGCCTATCTCTTTTCGTTATAAGCCTTGCTGCTGGCTTGCTGTGGCGTGCTTTCTGCGTCGTAGCCATATACCATATATCGCCACGAGTGCTACCAATACAGCAGTGCCATTGCCTATGGGTGTGATGTTGTCTGGCGTACCGGCGCCGCTGCCCCATTCTCCTTCCTCTCCGCGTTCTTCGCCATTGTCCGCGGTCGTTGTCGTACCGCTGTATGCCATCGTGCTGAATTGGCGCGGGCTTCTCACCGAGCCATCGGTTTGTAGTATGGGCTTGACGGTCATATTCGTAAAGCCGCGTGTGTCGTTTCCATAGGTGTAGAAGCGGCTTGTTTTGGATAGTGAGTCCAGCCGTGTGGTGATCAGGCGGCTGCCTGTACGCATAATCTGGCGGGAATAGGTTATCTTCGGCGTAGCCGTATGATAGGTGCCGTAGGCGCGGCTGCTATGCTGGTATGTGGGTGATAGCATATAGGACGTAGAGTGCATAGGGGTGGAGGTATATGCTTGGCTGTATGCCTGTGTGCAGAGCAGTAATGCTGTAAAAGCAAGAATATATGCGATGTGTTTCATTGTAGGTATCGATTGAGGTTGGATGCAAAGGTGCTTACAGGACGATTTTACGGCTGATGCGCTGTTTGTCGGTTGTGATTTCTACGATATAGACACCTTGTCTGTCAGGTATAGGCAGTGTGGTCAGCGGGCTGCTTAGGTGTTGCTGGTGGCACAGCCTCCCTGCTGCATCGTATAGGGACAGTGTGGCGGATGGGTCGCCGCTGTTGCTTAGGATGAGTGTGTGTTCGTCCACCTCGATGTTTATCCCACCAGTGGTAGGACCTGTGGGGTCTTGTGGGGCATAGTCCGTGAGGAGGAAGCGGTGTTCCAGTCGTGTTGTCTCGGAGCGGAAGCAGTAGGTGTCTCCTGTCTGTACGGGCGTGTAGGTATTTGTGTTGCTGTCGTATAGATAGAGCGGCTCTTCCCCGTCATAGTCGAACTCCATGGTATAGTCCTCGTCTTCTCCTTTGAAGAAAGCCAGGCGCGTACCTACAAAGTTGGGTTGCGTAGATACAGCATACCGCTCGCTGTCGTGCTCCACAAAGACTTGCAGGGCTTGCTCTGCGCCCAATATCTTTCTGCCGTCCCAGCCGTTGTCAAAGCCTGCCGTACAGTCCGCATGGCGGAATAGATGCACTTGGTCGGCATAGCGTTTCCCTTTGATGCGGATAATCAGATGGTCGGTAATGCCTTGCTCGTCAGAGACATTGGAAAGGCTGTCATGGGCTTGCATGCGCATGGGCTGACGGTTTACGTTGTCGGTACGCACCAAGTCATCGTAGCGCATGGTCAGCGATGCGCCTGCACCTGTGGCATTCACTTGGAAGGCCTGCATAGCAGGGATGGCTTGATAATGCTTGCCCAAGGTAGCGGCAGTGTTGATAGGTATGCACACATACTGTCCAGCGTCTGTGATGTTGGCATCACCAGGGGTATTCTGATTGCCTGTCCCTGTGGGGTCAAAGCCCGTGTTGAATAGGATGATGGTGGCTTCGCAGTTGACGAAGTCTTCTATTTTCCAGCCCGAGATGTTGATAGGGGCAGTCCATGAGTTGCCTATCACGTTGATGCCGCGGCGTGTAGCAGGCAGTGTCTCGTTGTACGACAGTTGGATAGTGATTTCGGGTTCGATATTTACCAAGTGTCCCTCTATGGTATAGGTCTTGCCGCCTTCGGGTTGGGTGCATTGTGTGAAGCAGTAGGCATGAAAAGGTGTCATCACGCTACCGTTGTTTAGCGGGCTGTTGAATTGGTGTGCCTCATCGTTCCAAGCGTATAGATATGCCCCTGCAAAGGGTGTGGCAATGCCTTTCATATCGGCTACTGGCGTGGTCATCCATTGCCACTGGCAGTTGTTGGGTGCGCCCGATGCGATGGAATAGTATTCCACGCTGGCTGGAATTTCAAACCCCTTAGAAGCAGAATGAATCAGCGTTCCTGCACCGTCTTTGTCGGCTTTGATAACGACATGGGTGCCTTCTTTGCTATCTGCCAGAGGTAAGATGTCCCGACTGTCGTGGCTATTGCATAGTCCCATACGTTTTGCCACGCGTAGCGAGGCATCCGCATTGACGGTCAGTGTCTTGCCATCCTGTATTTTGACAAAGCCAGCCTTTGCACCCATTATGTCCACGTTGCAATCGGCATGAATATGCACGTTCGATACCAAGAACGGTGTCCGTTTGGCAGTCCAGTTGTTGATGTTCGACCAGTTGCTGTCTTCCGTACCTTCGAATATGTTGGAGCAGTCCTGTATGTTGGCGGGGTTGGTGTCCAATAGGTAGTCTAATATGTTCTTCACGGCTGCCAGTCCTTGTTCAGAGAATTTGGCTACCGCTCCTGCATTGACGCTCAGTATCATCAGGCGTGCAAGGATATTGTCCTGCCGTTCGCAGCAGGCAACATAGCGTTCTTCTGCTCCGCTCGGGTAGATATATCCGATATTGACAAACCCGATGAGGTTTCTCGAACGGAAGCCTTGCAATCCCTTTTTACCCTTGTCCACAGTCTCAAATCCTCCACTGGTCAGAATGTTTATCTGGTCATTGCTGGCATCATATCCCGTTATGTTGTGGAATATAGAATGCCCATGACAAAGGATATTTAGGTCTATCTGGTCTGCGCAGGCTACGGGGTCGGCAGCAAAGCCTTTGGCTGCCCAGTTAGACAATTTCGACATATGGGCTTTGAGGCTAAGGATAGGCTTTTTATCTACCAGGTCGGCCAATGCGTTGATATACTCTCCACCTTTCTTCTCCCCGTCTTTGGCATCTGTCTTTGGATAGTCCGTCAGCAGAACGATGTCAAACGGCTCGTAGTTGAAGAAGTCGTAGTCAGCATAGCCGTTCACGGCAATGGGGATATAGGTCTTGCTCTTGTTCAGATAGTCCCATAGGACACCAGGTTTCGTCATATCCCATTGGTTGCTACCTGTCAATAGGCACAGGTTGGCTTTGTTCACGCCATCGATGAAATCACCTCCCAATTTCACGGTTTTCCCATCACCGCCTGCCACGATGTAGGCAAGCAGACGTTTCTCTGCTTCCACTACGGTGATGTCTATGTTTTCTGCTTGTTCGGAGTGTTCCCATCCGCAAGCGTCCAATGGTGTTGCTGTAACACGCAGTTTATCACCCACTACTACAATCTCGTTTCCTTTGTCATACTCGTGCAGTTTGTATAGGTCTAACAGTACGGTGTCGTTTGATAGATAGAGCCAGTTCTTGTAGTCCGCCTCGGCTATATCCAATACGCTCTCCGTGCCGTCAGGTGCGACCTTGTTAAGCGAGATGGCGTAGGGCACGCCTTCTACACCATTGCTTTCCACCAAGAATAAATGCCGTATAGGATTGGCATTATCCGCAAGGTAGGGCGACACGCCATCGCTGCCAGGGCTTGGGACAAGTCCTTTGCGGTAGTAGTGAAAGCGAGTCAGTCGTTTTATGGTAGCAGTAGAAGCATCGGCGCTTTCCACTATCGCGTTATTGGTTTCCAACGAGTAATCACCTGCTGCCACCGTAGCATAGTACGTACCCAATTCGCTTGCGCTGTATGTCGTCTCTGTCGCTCCTGCAATAAGTTCCCCATCTTTATACCATTGATACGAAACACCCTCTATCTGTTCAGGCTCTGTCTTGATGACCAACTCCGTACTCTCCCCCTTGCACATAGCCGTTTCCTCAGGCGATAGTGTAGCCGTAAAGGGTGCAGGCTCCACAGTTCCTGCCCCACATTCATACAGTCCCACCATTGCAAGACGATAGTTCGCGGTGCAACTAATTACCCATTCTCCCTCACCCAAACGCTCTGCTGGGGTATCACCTAAAATCCATGTAGTGTAATCTTGACCAGACGTGGAAATGGTTTTTTCAGCACCAGTCGCTGTGTTTCTGGCTGTTATCGTTGATGTGCTTGAGCGGACACTCATACACATATACAATGTGGCTTCTCGCCCCTTGCCAACGGTAAAATACAAGGAGCCACTATAATTATCAGAAGCAGAGGTACAAATATACTCTTTTCCCTCTATGTCCATTTTATATGTACCTCCATTGTTGCCACTAACCTTACTTGAAAAACTAAATCGGTCGGTGTTGGTTTTCCCCTCGGGTACTGCGTGATAATACACATAGGTGTTGCAGGTAGGCTCTATGGTTTCTGTCGCAACCACGCTTACCACAACGGACGTTGTTTCTCCGCAATCGTTTGCCACCACGACCTTATAGTAATTTGTGCCTTCCTCGGTAGGAATAGGGCTGTATGTGGCAGTGTTTGCCCCCTCTATCGCTACGGCAGTCTCTCCGCTTGCGTCGCACTGATACCATTGATACGACAATGCACCCTCTCCTGTGGCTTCCACAGACAACTCCGCAGACTCATTGACGGATACCGACACACTTTCTGGCTGTTTGCTGATAACTGGTGCATGACATTCCGCAGGTTCGCTAACCGTCAATTTATACGTTGCTTCTCCCGCACAGTAAGTATCATCTCCCCCGAAAGAAGCAGAAATCACCGTTGTTCCTGCACCTACAATCGTTACAGCCCCTGTATTTTCATTTATGCTCGCCACCAATGTCTTGCTGCTGTTATATGTAAGAGTAAGAGCCACTCCCTCTGGTACGCCGCTTGGTATGGGTGCAATGAATGTCTCACCAAGTTTTGCCTCGTACGTTTCTTGTGGAAACGATAGCGTTATTTGTGCACACTCGGGAGATGGCGTAGAGGAATAGATACCGTTTGTGAGTGTAACAGAGATAGTGTTTACTATATATTCCCCTCCAGAAACAGTCCCTTTTATATAAAAACCGCCATCAATCTCCTCTATATCTGATGATGTGAACTCGGCAGAAGCACCAGGATTAGCAGTCATACTGATAGTGTTTCCTCCGAGCAATGTGATAATACGCTTGGTGTTTTCTTTTGTTGCTATTATCGTCAATGTGCCAGCCGCTTCTTTCGAGGGAACTTCGATATATATAGTAGTGTTGTCTTTAATAGAGATATTACCGCTATTGCTGGTTAGATTCTTGGTAGTTGTTGCGAAACCCAACCCATTATCCCAAAACGTTTCGTTTGTATTCGCGCTATATGAAAATCCGTTCCACGTACTCGTCCTGCCATCTTCTGAAATATCCCTTGTGGAAGTACCACTCGCAGCATATGCTGTGCTGCATACGCCTAATAAGAATAGGATTAAAATACGGCAAAAGGAAATGCGACTCCCGAGGAGTTGTTTCCGCAAAATGGAAATGTGTGTCATGGTACGGTTAGTTAAAGGTGCTGCAAAGGTACTGCTTTTCTGAACGTGCGTTGTGCATTCATTGGCGAAACTACGATGAAAAATTGACAAACTATTCAAATAACCCAATATCTGCTTGCGATTATCTTTTTCGTAGGGTTATGCCATATACACAAAAGAGACCACCTAATGTAGGCTGTCTCCTTGCGTATATAGTCTTGCTATGGGTTAGCAGTGTTCCAGAATGCGCTGCAACCATTGGTAGCAACGATGGGTGGAGGGTATGGACAACCGCTCTTGCGGAGAGTGCACACCGTACATTTGCGGACCGATGCTTACCATATCCAAGTAGGGGTATTTTTCGAGGAACAGTCCGCACTCCAAGCCAGCATGGATAGCCAGCACTTTCGGTTGTTCTCCGAATAGGTCGGAATAGGCTTGCTTGCTCACTTCCAATAGCGGCGAATGGATATTGGGTGCCCATCCAGGATAGCCATCGCCATGCGTCACCTCGTTGCACGCCATCGCCAAGGCGTATTCTACCTCGCGCTTTATCCAATGTTTCGACGCCTCTACCGAAGAACGTTGGCTGGTGTTTATCTCTATATAGGTATTGCCGTTTTCCTCGCTTTTCATCTTTATGCTGGCGAGGTTGGTGCTGGTTTCCACCAATCCTGGCATATCCTTGCTCATAGCAACCATGCCGTGTGGGCAAGCGGCAAGCGCGAGTATCAAGCGGTGTGCTTGTGCTTCGGGTATGATTTGCGAGGGCATATCGCAGGACTCCAAGTCCAAACGCATCTCTTTCTCTACTTCGGCATATCGTTTTTCTACCTCTGCGCCATATACATTCCAGTCCACGCGTACTTGCTCCTTATATGCCATCGGCACGCACACCACGGCTTCTGCCTCGCGTGCAATGGCATTGCGTAGGTTACCGCCCTGTATGGTTGCCACTTGCAAGGGGGTGCGTGTGAGCAACGTCGCCAGGAAATTTACCAGCACTTTGTTGGCATTGGCACGCCCTTTGTTGATGTCGTCACCCGAGTGTCCGCCCATCAGCCCGCCCACGCGCAGTCGTACGGGAAACCAAGCCTGTGTAGTATCCATGGGCTGAGGTGTGTAGTGCATCTTGGCGAGTGTGTCGATGCCGCCTGCGCAGCCGATGAATATCTGTCCATCGTCTTCCGAGTCAAGGTTTATCAGTCGTTTGCCTTGCAGATAGCCGTCTTCAAGTAGGTTTGCACCTGTCAGTCCTGTTTCTTCGTCCACGGTAAAGAGGCATTCCAGAGCGGGATGTTTCAGACTCTCATCGGTCATGATAGCCAATGCCATAGCGATGCCTATGCCATTGTCCGCGCCGAGCGTCGTGCCTTTGGCTTTGAGCCACTCGCCATCGATATAGGTCTGAATAGGGTCGGTCATAAAGTCGTGCACGGTGTCGCTGTTTTTTTCGCATACCATATCCATGTGGGCTTGCAGGATTATGCCAGGGTGCGTCTCGTAGCCCGCTGTGGCAGGCTTGCGCATGATGACGTTCATGGCTTTGTCTGCAACACACTCTATGCCGTGCTCCTGTGCGAATGCTTGCAACCATTGTGAGATACGCTCCTCGTGCTTGCTGGGGCGAGGAATTTGGCAGATTTGCGCAAAGATGTCAAATACTTCCATACTGTCTATGATTTATAAGGTTGTTCAATATAGTTAAGCCATTTGTTGCGTTGTGGAGTTGTGAAATAATTCGAAACCCTCGAAAAGTCGAAAGATCGAACGTTAAAAGTTAAAAACCCGTTGGCTGAATTCTCGAAAGTAAAAGTTAAATCAGGAGTTGTTATGTATGTTGTTGTTCTTCTGTATCAGTCTGTTTTTCAACCGCGTAGCGGTGTTGTTATGGTAGCCGTGGGTCGTACCCACGGAACAGCGCGTCCTCCTTCCATATACGACCGCGTAGTGGTCGAATAGGGTCTTTTGTGTATTCTGTTGATTACAAATAATCAACGTATTTTGAATATATTCGTCAATTCAACCAATGGGTTAAAGCATTAAAAAAACCTTAATAACTTCCTCCCGAAGTCCTCCCGATGACCTCAATGTTGTACTCTGTACGACATTTCTCCCGCTCGGCAGAAAGATTAAAATTTATTCTTTCTACACTCGCTTACGCGCATTGTTCCACGAGCGGTCAGGTAGCGGTCACCTCGCGGTCAGGTGGTGTTCCACATGTTTCTCAAAAATTAAAAAGACTTTAACTTTTTGATTTTTGAAAAGGAAGAGCAACGAAGCGACCAATGTGCGAAAGCACATTCTGCAAGCGTAGTTTGCTCTGACGCAGCGGATTGTTCCACGGTATATATTGCCTATTTTGTTATCATTTTTTTATACTTTTGCTTTCTTCGCATTCATCGGACATACATCTTGGCAAACCAAACAGTGGTGCGTGGTATAGGCAACGCATTGGGTGGCATCCCACACGCTGTTCCGCAGTGCGCCTGTGGGACAGGCCTCCTCACAGCGGTGGCAATCGGCAGGGCAACCCATAGCGATAGGTGCCATAGAGGGTATATGGGCTACTTCTTCGGTTAGCACCAATTCGCCTAAATGCACCTTGCTACCGAGGCTGTGGTGAAAAAACTGATGATTGCGCCCGATGAATCCCAATCCTGCCTCTGTCGCCCAGCGTCGCTCCAAGAAAGGAGCAGAGTCGCAGAATATATGCTGTTGTGTGGGCAAAGGATTAGGTGATGCGTTTGCAGCGCAAGGGTGCAACAAGGCATCCAATTGGTATAGCATTGATTTGATGGTGCGGTGATAGTCATGCCGACATTTGCTGTATTGCAGCACGCAGACAACCACTGCCTTTGCCCCTGCCACCAACTCGCGTGGGTCGTAGCGTTTTTCGCGGTTACGTTCCAAGTAGGACATCTCGCCGTGCAGCCCCTGCGCGAGCCATTGCTCCATAAATGCGGCGTCGCCGTCCTGACGGTGTGCCGCCACCACGCCGCAGTCGTCGAAACCTACCTCCAACGCGCGTTCCCGTATGAGCGAGTAGTCCAGCAAGTTCTTGTCAACCTACGAACATGCTGTGGAACACTTTCACCAAGTTGCCGAACATCAACTGGCAGGCTATGGCAAGCACGATGATGCCGAAGAACTTGCGCAGTACGTAGATGACGTTCTTCCCCATGAATTTTATCAGCCAGTTCGTGCCAGCCAGTACGATGAACAGCACCACCATACACAGCACTACGGCAATGATTAGGTTGAACGTGTCATATTCTGCGGTCATGGCTATCAAGGCGGTAAACGCCCCTGGACCTGCGTACATAGGAAATGCTAAGGGAATGATGTTGCCCGAGCCTTCCACGTCCGTCTTGAAATACACCACATCCAGTATCATCTCCAATGCCATGAGGAAAATGATAAATCCGCCCGCAATCGCAAAGTACTCTATTTTAATGCCGAATAGTTTCAGACACCATTCTCCCAAGATGAGGAATGTCAGCAAAATTGCCATAGAGACACCGCACACAACCCACGGATTCACTTTTGTGCCGTTTTTTTCCATGTTGACCGTGATGGGAATGTTTCCCAGTGGGTCGATGATAGCAATCAGAAAGACAAACGCAGGTAACACTTGCCAGATGTCAAAGGTGCTGAAAAATTCAGAAAACATAACAAAATACAATTAACGGTTATGGGTATGATTTATGTATTTATAGACGGTGCAAAGGTACGAAAAACTTATCAAACAAACAAATTTTCAGGGAATAATTTGTACATTTCACTTTTTTTGCGTACCTTTGCAGCCGATTTATAGGGCATTAGGTAATAAAATGTAAGTAATAAATACGTAATAGACAAATGATTAACTCTCAGGATGTAAAGAATGGCGTATGTATCCGTATGGACGGACGCTTGTATTTTGTGATTGAGTTCTTGCACGTGAAGCCGGGTAAGGGCAATACCATCATGCGTGTGAAATTCAAAGATGTAGTGGACGGTCGTGTGTTGGAGCGTCGTTTCAATATCGGTGAGAAGTTGGAGGACGTGCGTGTAGAGCGTCGTCCCTACCAATACCTATATAAAGAGGGCGAGGACTATATCTTTATGAACCAGGAAACGTTCGAGCAAGTACCTATTGCGCACGACTTGATCACAGGTGTAGATTTCTTGAAAGAGGGCTTTGTGGTAGATGTGGTTTCTGATGCATCCACCGATACGATTTTGTTTGCAGAGTTGCCCGCCAAAGTAGAGTTGGCTATCTCTTATACAGAGCCGGGTTTGAAAGGCGATACGGCTACCAATACCTTGAAGCCTGCCACGTTGGAGACCGGTGCTGAAATCCGTGTGCCGCTGTTTATCAACGAGGGCGAGATCGTGCGTGTGGACACCCGCGACGGTTCCTACTGCGAGCGTGTCCGCTAAGGCGTAGGTGTGATACAAGAGATATGCTATCAAGAAAGGAGGAGAGCCGATTGCTCTCCTCCTTTCTTGATAAGATTGGTTTCGATATGCGAACGGTTGTGGTTTATCGGTTGTTGCCAATTGCCACCATCTCTATATGCTCCTGACGTTGCTTGTCCAAGGGGGCAGAGAAGTATTTCGTTTTGCGGAAATCTATCGTTTTGAGGTCGATACAACGGATATGGCTGTTATACATCGTGCGGTAATAGACACGCTTGTTACGAAGGTCGGTCGCCACTGTCCATTGCGTAGCGCTGGGAATGTCAGGCACTGTCTCTGCGTCAGAGAACTGCAAGCCGATGGGTAGGTCAAAGTTGTTGAGGATATGAAAGGCTTGTTCTACGGTGGCTTGCGCGGTGGATAAGGTGGGCGCAGTCGCTTGGAAGAAAGCGGCACGGATGAAACGTGAAGGTGGAGTCATATCGCCTGGGATACCATGCAAGCCGCTACCGCCTCCAAAGGATTGTAGGGTCAGTTTGCCTACTTGCCGTTCTGCGATAGTGCCGCCGCTTAGGTTGATGTAGTTGTTGAGGTTGGTTTGATGCCAGTCGAAACTCGGTGAGTTGGTCAGTACGCCTACGGTATTTTCATATACGTGTAGTTCCTGTGCCACTATTTCCACCACCACTTGCCTGCCTGTGCTGTCGGTGATACGCCAATGCACGGTCGAACTACGCGGGTCGGTGGCAATGATACGAATGCCTTTGATGCCGGCAATTGCCTCGTCTATGTTGCCAAAGCGGCTCAATGCCCAAGGTACCAACTGCATATCGCTGATACTCCCGTTTATCTGGCTGCTGTCAAAAGGCTGGTATTCACCGTATTTTGGGAAATAGAACAGACCCGCTGATAATCCTGCTTCGTTCATCCCATCCACCACGAACTCGTCCCTCTCTACGGCTAAGCCCACGTAGCCATACTTGGCAGTGAATAGCATACCGTCCTTCTGCCCGCTCGGAGTGTACGACTGTTGTTTATAGCCGCGTGGCACTACCACGTAGCGGCTGTTTAGATCGCTGCCCGCCCATTCTATTGTGCGCGCCACTACGGGTGTTCCATCTGCTGCACGCAGCGAAATACCCGTACAAGCCAACGCCTGCTGCGCTGTGCAGCAAACGCAAGCGAATAGTGCTGATAACCAAATCTTTTTCATAATGCCATCTGTTTTTATAAAACCTAAACTCTTGTCAAACCTCGGTGCAGTGTCTGCCGCTAACCAATAAGGCTTATGGAAAACAGATAGCAAAGAATATGCCAAACCGCTGTCAGGCTTGCTGTATCTCTGCGCGCAGGCTGTCCACCAGGTGCTTGTACTCTTCTTCCGAGAGATATACTTTGCCTGGGTTCATCTGGAATGTGCCGCCGTAGTCGGGACCGTCAATGTATTTGGGTACCAAGTGGAAATGCAGGTGCGATAGTTTATCGGAGTATGCACCGTAGTTGATTTTCTCGGGTGCAAACAGTTTCTGCATCGCGCGCGTCACCTGCGCTACGTCTGCCATAAACGCGTTGCGTGCTTCGTCGCTCAGTTCGTTCAGGTCGTTCACGTGTTCATCGTATGCCACCAAGCAGCGTCCTTTGTAGGTCTGCTCGCGGAACAGGAACGCGCGTGATACCCGCAGGTGCGCGATTTCTATCATCAGGTCTTTTTGTGTCTGGTTGTTCTGGCAATACAGACAGTCTTTTGGGTCGGAATGCATTGTTTTGTGTTTTTTAGGATTTATGGATGTTTGCTTGTTGCTCTTGTCCTGCCACCACGGCATCGCGTACGGCAGCGATTGCCTCCTCTGGCTCCGTGTATTGTGCGAGGTCAATAGGCGTGCCGATGTGCATCCCAATGGGATGTCGCGTCACGTACTTCGCCTTCCTGTTGAAGGCTTCGTAGCAGCCCGATAGCGAGATGGGTATCACGGGCAGATGCAGGTCGAGTGCTATTTGGAATGCACCGCGTTTGAACCGTTCCACCTTGCCGTCCTTCGAGCGTGTCCCTTCGGGGAATATGACGGTGCAAACGCCGTTGGTGAGTTGTTCCTCTATGGCTTTCAGACTGCGGAACGAAGCGCGTGCATTGCCGCGTTCCACAAAGATATGCCCTGCGCATTTGCATGCCAAGCCCACGAAAGGTATCTTGCGTATCTCGGCTTTCATCAGCCATTTATACACCACTGGCAAATAACCGTATATAGCCCATACGTCCAATGCCGATTGATGGTTGCTGACAAACACGTACGACTGTCCTTTTTGGATATTCTCCGTCCCCGTCACTTTTACGGGTAGGAAGAGTAGCCAGAAGAACGACCGTGCCCAAAACATTTGCTCTGCGTGGACAAGTCGGCTGTTTTTCCATGGGGCAAGTATAATCGTGAAGATAGCGGTGAATAGCGTCAGTATGACGAGCAGCGGAAATGCTATCAGGTATTGATATACGATGTATAGGTGTTTCATATATTTGGAGATATGTTTATTTGTCGTAATGCATGGAGCAGAAGCCGCGATACAGCGCACAGATGCGGCGTATCTCCTCCCATGTGTCATCGGGCAGTTTCGTGCCCACTATTTCTACTACACGTCCTGCGGCTATCGTGCCTATCTCGCCGCACTTACGCAGGTCAAACCCGCTGCTCAGGGCGTGCAGAAAGCCGCCGGCGTATAGGTCGCCCGCGCCTGTTGAATCGGTGCAACTGGTTGTGATTGCGCCGATATGGTGGCGTTGCGAGCCTTGTTGTACGTAGGAACCGCGTTTTCCTACTTTCACGATTGCAATGTCGCACTGCTCGGCTATCTTCATGGCGGACTCTTCGGGGTTGAGGTGGGTGTAGGCAAACGACTCATCTTCGTTGGCAAACACAATGTCCACGTATTTGCGTATCAATTCTTTGAGGAATAGATGGTTTTCGTTTACGACATTGTAACTTGCCAAATCCAAGGATATTGTGCAACCCGACTCTTTGGCAAGACGTATGGCTTTTTCTATCAGGTCGTGGTTCTGCACGAGATAGCCTTCTATGTGGAAGATGTCGTATCCTATGAATGCCTCTTTCTGTATGTCATCGGGTTGCATCTCCATAGCGGCACCAAGATAGGTTGCCATGGTGCGTTCTCCATCGGGGGTGATTAGCACAATACAGCATCCTGACATAGTCGTATCGGAGGTCAGGAGCATAGGCTTGACGTTGTTTTTCAGCATATCTTCTCGGTAGAAATCGCCTACTTCGTCATTGCCTATTTTGCCGATGAAGGCGGCTTTCCCGCCGAGGGAGGCGATAGTGTTGATGGTGTTGCTTGCGCTACCGCCGGCTACAAGGCGTTTCCTTACCGATGCAAATCGTTGTTGTATGGCTACGGCTTCTTGCTTGGAGATAAGATTCATACTGCCTTTGGGAAAGCCCAGTTCGCGCAGGTCTCCTTCCGACACTTGCAGTAGCATATCTGTCAGGGCATTGCCTAAACCAAGGATTTTTTTCATTATGCTGTGAGTATAATGTTTGTGAGTATAATGTTGTTATGACATGGGATAGCGAACGATGACCGTCAATCTATTTGCCGCATATCAACGCTATATGCGCAAATACGGCTGCAAAAGTACACAAAAAAATCGATATGTGCAAAAAAACTTGTCTTTATCTATGGCAACCGCAAAAATTTCGCATATATGCAGATACTCCGTTTCCACGAACAGTACTTTTTTTATCCGCGATTTTCTTGTGCGATAGATGTCCAGTGGATGTGTATATCTGTCCCCGCGTGGTATATTGTACATATCGGCGTGGGCATTATTGTTTATTCTTGGGCAAGGGTTCTTGGTATTCCACCAATGTGCAAAAGAATATCTTTGGTCTTGAATAACTCACCGACAGTTTGTGGCAAATCGGTTGCAATGCCTGTCCTTCCAATCCTGATGCAGGGCTGTTCCAGGAAACCCGGAGTTACCTTGCCAACGGCGGTAAGGCGAACGGTTCGGCTATCCAAAAACTCCTCGATGGCGGGTACGGCTATCGGAAAAGCAAACAAAGCGAGTTGGAATACTCCCATCCGCATGCGGTATCGCTTATCACCAAGTATCTCTATTTCCTGTCCCTTGTTTTCGACAGCAGTTTCCCTATCTACGATAGTTTGGTATTGTTGGTTATGGGTAAGATACCGCAGCATTTCCCCGCCACACCATTTCCTAATATCAAAGGAGATGGTAGTAACTTGGTAGCATCCCTCATTGCTGCCGAAACGCGGCAGATGCAGGTGTGGAACATACAGGGCAAGTATGCTTTCGCTATATTAGACTATATCCTGTGGCGAACAGGCAAGGCGCTCAAAGATAACTATGCCCTGTTGGTCAATGTCACTGACTACCAGCATTGGCTTACCCACGGCACATGTTCCTTGAAGCCCACCTATGAGAAAATAAAAGGCTTTTTTCCACAAAATTAAATACAACAAAAATATGAAACGAATTTTATTTTCCTTATAGTATAGAGTCCAATAACAAATGCAAATTTAGTAAAGATTTTTGAAATAGAC
>X363_Desmarests_Spiny_Pocket_Mouse__coassemble_123_pt1 | contig 63361 bp, 44 predicted proteins | sample X363_Desmarests_Spiny_Pocket_Mouse__metabat2_low_PE_030 | metagenome-assembled genome bin X363_Desmarests_Spiny_Pocket_Mouse
CCACGCTACTGCCCAATGTCCCACGGGAGGCGACCTACAAGATTTTTGTTTCCGCGCTTACGACAATCAATATAGACAACCACAACTGGATTCCCAGCACGGATATCCGCCTGTTGCGACGAATTGTGCGCGACTACCGCTATCGCAACTACTCGGCGCGGGAGACTATCGCGCGTGGACCGTCTGTCGCACGCGGGGAAGAGAAATGGATTTATCCTTTCCAGGAGGAGGCAGATGTGATGTTCAACTCGGCCTTGCTGTTCGAGTTGGCGGTCTTGAAACGCCATGCGGAGACTATCCTGGCAGAGGTGCCGAAGTTCTGCGAGGAATATACGGAAGCACATCGTTTGATAAAGTTCCTGCAATACTTTGTTCCTATACCCGAGAAAGAGATACCGCCCACCTCGCTATTGCGTGAGTTCGTTGGTGGCAGTTCTTTCCACTATTGAGCCAATGGAGAGGTTTTGGTGCGTCTATGTGGTTCACACCGAGCAATAGGTTCCTGTGGTACGCCGTATTTGATGAAGTAATATAATGCGAAGAAAGTGATACAATGAAAAGGTTTATTTTTATATTTACGTTCGTTTCGGTTGCGCTCTTTGCGTGGTCGAACGACTCTATCTCTACGGAGCGACCTTACATTCTTGATGATATGCCTAATGCGCATATTTATCAGGATTCCATTCTTGAAGCGCGTTTGCGGGAGAAGATCTATGGCGGAGGCGAGTTTGTGGAAGTGGATGGTTATCGGGTACAGATTTTCTCTTCCAATCGCCAGCAGACGGCAAAAGAAGAGGCTTTGCGGTTGGAGAAGAAGATGTCTGATCTGCTCTCTGTCCCTGTATATGTGATGTATATCGCACCGTTTTGGAAAGTGCGCTTGGGCAATTTCCAAACCTATGAAGAGGCGAATAGTTTTAAGGCAAAGGTAGTAGCCCATTTCTCTGAGATGCAAGGCGACACCTATATTGTACGAGATAAAATACAAGTGATACGATGAATTTGCAACCGTTCAATCCGAATACGGAAACCACCCAACAGTTAGAAAAGGAAGTATATTCGATACTTCAGATTTTAGGCGAAGACCCGCACCGTGCAGGTTTGGAGAAAACGCCGCACCGCGTAGGGGAAGCATTGCAGTTCCTCACCAAAGGGTATCATGAGGATCCCCATGCCATTCTCCGTTCTGCGCTTTTTGAGGAGGACTATCGGCAGATGGTAGTGGTCAAGGATATTGATTTCTATTCGCTGTGCGAACACCATATGTTGCCGTTTTTCGGTAAGGCGCATATTGCTTATATCCCCAATGGGAAAATCACGGGATTGAGTAAGATTGCGCGTATCGTGGATGTGTATGCACGTCGCTTGCAGGTGCAGGAGCGTATGACCACGCAAATCAAGGATTGTATCCAAGAGACGCTCAATCCTCTTGGTGTGATGGTGGTGATAGAAGCGGAACACCTGTGTATGCAAATGCGTGGTGTGCAAAAGCCCCATTCTCTTACCACCACTTCTGATTTCACAGGTGCTTTCACCCGTCAGGAGACGCGTGAGGAGTTCCTCCGTCTCATCCGCGGTTGATGTTGCGCTGCGGCAGGATTGCTCCTTCCGCTGGTGGTAGCCGGAGGGCATAAGCAGTAAGGATGTACAAACACTATCGGCAGTGTACCCTATATACGATACACTGCCGATAGTGTTTGCTGTATGGGGGAGCGGCTTGTCGGTTGTTTATTGTCCCTTTTCGGACTGTGCAAAGATGTCAAGCATTTCTCCTCCTGTTGCATAGATGCCCGCAGCGGATAGGATGGAGTAGAACAGGAAATCCGTGCGATAATGCTTGTCGTGATTGCTGTGTAGTGCCGTTATCTTATCGGGGAACAGGGCGGCATATTGATTGGAGTACCATACCACGCACGCAGGTTTCTTCTCTGCTTCTGTTCCGCTTGCGTGTAGATAATGCCCATCTTCACCGAGTGCCTCACCATGGTCAGATAGGTATATGATAATCGCCTTGCGGTCTTCAAAGCGTGTGATGAGTTGCTGCATAAACCAGTCCATATACAAGGCGGTGTTATCATACGAGTTCACCACTTGCTCCTGTGTATTGGCAGTCACTAAGCGGTTATCGGTAACAGGCTGAAACTGTTGCATATCGCTTGGCACATGGTTGTTGTAGTACCAGTGCGAGCCGATGGTGTGCAGGATGTACAGATTGCGTGCGGTGGCGTGCAGTCGTAGGGTGTCCAAGGGTGTCAGCAGGTCTTTGTCTATCCATTCATCAAAGACAAAAACGGATTTGGAAGCATTGGGAAAAATGGCAGTGTCTGCTTCTGCGATGAACGAGGCAAATGTATGCCCTTTGTCCTGGTTGCTCAACCACGCGGTACGGAAGGCTGCTTGCTTGTAGGATAGTATAAACGAATGGTATTCCTGTGCGTTATTAGGATTTACACAGTTGGCAGGACTTAAAATATGGGGTACGCTGGCATTGGTATGCGTGTGCTCCGAGTAGATATGGGGCAGCGAGACTACGTTTCTCGCTTTACTCAAATGAGGTGTGGTGGGACGTTCGTAGCCGTTGAGCGCAAGGTGATCCGCACGCAGGGATTCTCCCAACACGAATACCACGTCCAACGAGTCTGGCACATCTACCGCTGCGGTTGGGTAAGGCGAACGCTCCTTGTCTATTTCCTGATTGAGTTGCCTGTATAAGCAGAGGTTGTGATAGATATTGAATGGAAAGCGTTGGTTGATACTATAATGAAGACGTCCGTTGGCATTGTAATATACAAGTAGCAAGGCAAAAGCAACTACCGCTTGTATTGTCTTGTGTGTGGGATGTGCTTTTCGCCATCTTAGTACAACCAATCCAATCGCGACCGCCACATTACACAGTATCCATATAGTCATCTGCCACGAGAGTACGCCGAGTGCTTCTTCTGCATTGGTATGCAATGTTACATCTATTATGATGGGGGTAAGCGTTGCTTTCAGGGCTACGCGGGAGTATGAAATGGCAGCACCTGTTGCGGCATATATGGGAAGCACTACGGCGCAGACATATTTGTTGATACATACCGCGTATAGTAGAAAAAACACCGCCCCTCCGATAGCAGCCGTATAGGCACTTATCGTGCAGAATCCTCTGAAGCCAGTCCAGGGATTATCCAAGAAATCGGGAAAGACAAAACATACTGCTGTCCACAGTGTGCATAGGGCAACGAATAAGACGTATTGAGTATTGTCGGATAATCTTTTCATTCTATTGTGTTTGTCTGATACAAGACGAACGAACTCCACCAAACAGGTAGTGCTTGTACGGCTGTATGACAGGCGTTTAGTTTATGACCAATATCTTCACTACGGTATGGCTTTTCCCATCGCCTGCATTGCATAGAGCGGTATATACACCGCTGCTGGCGCGTTCTCCTTGCTGGTTCTTGCCGTCCCATACGGCAGTTCCTCCGTTGCTACGCGTCTTGCAGATGAGGTTTCCACCTGCATCTACAATGTTTACCGTAGTATTGTCCATCAGTCCGCAGATGGTGATAATGCCTTGGTAGTTGGGGCGTACGGGGTTGGGAAATGCGTAGGCTTGGCTAAAATCATCCTGTGGGGCAGAAGCGTCGCTGCGATAGGAGGCAATGCCGTTACCCGTTCCCACAAACACCTCTCCGATGGTCGGGTTGATGGCAACGGAGAGAATGGTGTTGGAGGGTAGCATTGAATTTTCGGTGGTAAAATGTGCTTCTGTGGTCAGACCGTCCGCAGACATAAGGTACAATCCGGATGTCTCCGTACCGATCCATTTACGGTTTGCACCGTCTGTTACGATACAGTTTACTTGTTCTGTCCCCAATAGATAATCGGCAAGGTTTGTTCCGTCGTTGCGCGCTATTTTTATGCGATAGCAGGTGTTGCTTGTGAAGAAGTCTTCCGATGCGGGTATGATGATGATACCTTCCGTTGTGCCGAGCCATACATCTCCGTTGGCGTCTTGCTCCAAGCAATAGATGGCGGAGGGGGATAGTTGAATACCGTCCTGGTCGTAGAATATGTTTCTGCTGATGCACTTGTCATCAGAATTGTTCGTGGGGGTTCCGTTGTCGTAGAAGAGGCACACTTTCACATCCCGTTGGTCAATAATCCACTTGTAGCGACTGTCGCGTTTGTCCACTTTGATTTCCCATGGGGTGGAAAGATGTATCTGACGTCCGTTGGAGCGCATTTCTAATCCTTTCCATACACCTTGTGGAGTTTTTATATGGATGGGATAGGAGTTATCACCTGTGTTCAGCACCCATAGGTTTCCCTGCTCATCCACCATCGCCCCCTCTGTGCGTGTGTAGTTGTCGGGGTCTTTCGCGTCGGCAGACGAAAGCGTACTGTTTTTCGAGTTGTATACTTTCACAGCTTTGTAGTCCTTGAACTCATATACACCTCTCCCGTAACTGGCAGCGTAGAAATGTCCAGGCGCGTCCTGCTCCGCAGCGCAAGACACGATATCCATCGGATAACTTCCGCATTGGGTATAGGTATTCCATGCGGATAGACCTATCCATGTCTCTCCGTTATACACGCTCATATCGCCAATGCGTCCGGCTTGCAATGCCCAGCGTCCGCCAGGTGCTACAAACAGTTGCCCTTGTTCGTATTTTAAGCGGTATCCATTGTTGCTTATGGGACCATCTGGCAGGTAGAACTGCGAGCCGTTTCGCAAGCGACACACACCGTAATAAGGCGTAGCCAACCAATAGGCATGGCTCGTAGCATCGAACAGCGCATCAGTTGCTCCGTATTCACCTACCAATGTATGATGCCAATCCTTATCTATTGCGACAACCCCTACCTGGGTTTTATATGCCATCATAGGACTTCCTGCCGAGAGCCACTCCAATGAATCTTGTACGCATCGCCATGTAGCACCGTCGGCTATGAACAGTTGATTCCCTTGCAAGATACAGAGCGCGCCATCCGTAGCGCACATCTGTTGTATGGTCTGATTGCTCGGTAGATTCCGTGCGACCCAATAGGTGTAATCCGCTAAATTGGTATGTAATGGGGCGATATATAAATCGGTCTCTGAAACAGCGTATATGCTGTCGCCTATTATGGTAACGAATTGTACGTTCACGTCTTTGGCTTCCTCCCCTATGTAGTAGGTGTCTTCCACTTCCGCTTTTGCGGTATTGAGCACTACTATGCCAAACGGCATAGAGAGGTAGGTTTTCCCGTTATGTGTGAAGATACTGTTAATATGCACGGAAAGGGTGCTTGCTTTGTCGTACAGATCGGACATGGTCGTTATATTGTCTTCGCTATCCACGAGGTCTATCCTGCCATCCGAGTAGCCGATTACCAACCGCTGTGTCCTTTCTTCGTAGGCAATGTGCGCAATTCTATTACCGTTCAGACCAGTGCTTTTGTTCCATTCCGTGATGCTTTCGTCCTGTTTATCTACCGAGAATAATGCTCCGTCTGCCAAAGCGTACACACGATTGGGGCTTTGCACCACACGTTCCATATTGGCGTATGAATAGTGCAGTTTCCATTGTTGCATCAATCCATAGTCGTACTCTTCTGTTTGGTAGTCATTGCCAATCCCCGTGCCTCCGCTCAGAGGCGTGTCCGTGAACGAAACGATGCCATCCTCCGTGCCCACGTACATCTTCTTGTTGTGTGTATTAAAGGCCAGCGACATCACGCAACTACCTGGCATCAGCGAGTTGTCTGGGGTGTAGTGCGCCACAATTTTCTGCCTATCCGCAGAGAGCACATATACCCCCACCGTGCTTGTCCCTATCCAGGTCTGCCCTTTGTCGTCAAATTCGATAGCGCGTATCTCAAGGGTCTGGAATGGGTTCTCTCCGTTGTCTTCCACGATGTCGATCTGTTCGCAGGCGTCAGAACTGAAATAATCTGTCTCGTGCGGTATGATGACGACGCCTGTTGATGTCCCTAACCAGATATCGCCTGCCGCATCTTGTTTGCCGATATAGACCGTTGTCGGTGAAAAAGAACGCCCAAACTGGTTCGTCCAAGCGGTGCGTACCATTACTCTGTCGTCTGCATCAGACAGCGTGCCATTATCGTCCAAGAGCGCCAAGCCTGCTTTGTCGCGCATAATAGGAATCCACTTATACGTCGGACGATGATTGTCCAGTATCAAGTCTGCGGGGGTGTATATGGGTAGCAATATACCGTTGAACAGCATGGATATACCATGCCATTCGCCTTCTCGTGAACGCATATGTACCACATCTCCTTCCGCTGCATTCATACACCAGAAATTCCCTTCTTTATCAAATATGCCTCCTGTGCAGCGCGTATATTCATTGGGATTTTTGGGGACACGTGAAGTGAGCGAACTGTTGTGTGGTTGATATTGTTCCACCACCTGGTAGTTCCTGAATTCATACACACCTCCGCAGTAGGTCGTCGCGAAGAAATGTTCTGCATCCATTGGATCTACCGCCACGTTCATAAAATCTCTCGCAGGCCGTCCATCGGTAGCATCTTGTATCATTTTTTGTGTGATGTTATGCCATTTCATACCGTCATATACCATCACACATCCGCTACGTCTATCCTCGACCGCCCCTCGCCCACCTGGTACAACGTATAGTCGTCCGTTTGCTACGCTCATATTGTAGGGTGTGTTGGCGAGTGGTCCTTGTGGTTTGTAGGTCAGCCGTTCCTGTATAGGTGTAGTGCGAACGATTCCCTCTGTGCCTCCTGCTTCCCATACTTCCCCATTTTTATCTACTACTCTTATTCCTTTATCTTTGTCTTGCAGTATGCGCCCGAGAGGTTCGGTCTTCCAGTATCTGTAATCGACAACATTGTCTTTCATACATGCTTTGTAGAGCCGTGTATTGCCAAATGCGAAGATACTGTCTCCATGGAAGAGTACATCATTTACCTTTATCTCCTTGCCTCCCGCACCGATGAAATAGGTGTCTACCAAGTCATGCTTTTTCAGGTTAAACGTGACGATGCCGAAGTCCATTGAGAGATAGGCGTATCCTTCGCGGACGGTGATGTTGTTGATAGTCTTTGTGGCGGTGATGTCTTTGGTGTATAGACCAGACACGTAGTGGATCTTTCCTCCTACAAAAAGGTCTATCTTACCGCTCATATAGCCGATGATAAGCGTTTCCGTTTCGTCATCGTAGTATATGCTTTTCACGTTTTTCCCGTTTAGTCCATTGCTGGAATTGTAGAGTTCGATCTGCTCGGACTGTTTGTTTACGGAAAACAGCGAACCATCCGATACGGCATACACTTTGTTGACACCCACAGCAATCTGGCGCACATCGCTATAAGCAAACATAGTTTCCCAGTTGTCCGCATGAACGGTCAATACGCATAGCAAATAGCATATAATGGCTATCCATTTCTGTTTCATAGTGTGTTGTATTTGCAGGTTGTGTTGTGATGTTCTTTGGTATGCATACGCTATATTACCATTCGGTTTGAGCCAATAGTGCTTGCAGTGCATAGACGGCACGTGCGCGGTGGCTGATGCTGTTCTTTACTTCAGCGGGCAGTTCTGCGAATGTCTTGTCATATCCCTCCGGTATGAAGATGGGGTCGTAGCCGAAACCGCTTCCGCCGCGTTCTTCTGTGGCAATGGTTCCTTTTACGATTCCCTCCACCTGCCGTATCCTTCCGTCTGCGTGTATGTAGGTCACCACGGTGCGAAACTGCGCATCGCGATCCATTTTGCCTGCCAATAGGCGCAGTGCCAATTGCCGGTTGGCAGCACTGGAATGGTCTGCGGTCTCGATACCTTGGCGTGCGCTTTCATCCGCTGCCCAACGTGCCGTGCGCACACCAGGTCGCCCGCCCAATGCGTGGATTTCCAATCCTGTATCGTCCGCAAACACGCCGTCTGCTGTATGCCCACCTTGTGCATGTAGGTATTTCCATACCGTCTGTGCTTTCAGTAGGGAGTTTTCCTCTAAGGTATCGCCAGTCTCTTCAATATCCTTGTGAAAACCTATTTCGGCAAGGCGCACTACTTCTACTTCGTTGCCTAATATGGAACGCACCTCGTCCAACTTATGGGGATTGTTGCTGGCAAACACTAACCGCATTGTTTCTTTTTTTGAATTATTGTTCAGTATGAATAAAATGTGCCTTGCGGTACAATTAACGTGCAAAAGTAGTAAAATATTTTGACATATGCAAGAATTTCTGTAATTTTGCAAGGTATTTATTCACTAATCAATCAGTAAATTATGCGGAAGTTTTTTCTTTTGTTCTGTGTGGCATGTATGGGGCTAACAGTTAATGCACAAGTGCATACGATGTTGGGTAATTGGAAGACGGTAGATGACAAGACGGGCGAAGTGCGTTCGATTGTCCAGATCTATAAGGACTCCGATGGCTTGTACTACGGTAAAATCGTGCAGTTGTTGGTCGAACCTATGGATGCAATATGCGTTCCTTGCGAGGGTGCTGACCACAATAAGCCCGTGGTGGGGCTTGTCATCATCCGGGGTATGAAAGCAGAGGACGGTGTGCTGAAAGGCGGTAAGGTATTAGACCCCGAGAGCGGCAAGTTCTACTATGGTAAAATATCCATCGAAGGCGACAAGTTGGTACTGCGTGGCAGTTTAGACAAGCGCGGTTTCATTGGCAGAAACCAGACATGGCTTCGAGCCGATTAAGCGAACGATTCCAAGGTAGGTACACCTGTTCTAAATCGGCAACTATATACAAGACGAGCCAGCCCTGAAAGTTAAACCAAACTTTCAGGGCTGGCTCGCCTTGTTGCGGGTGCAAAATCACGAAGATTCTCGGATATATCCAAATTCTCCATACGTTATGAAGGCAAGTGCGCTCAAATCGTATAGGAAAACAGGGTATATGATTGGGATAGGCGAAAACGTAGGGAGTACAGCGCAGAGGCGCCAGGTACCGGGAATGGGGTCAGAAAGGCTACTTTGAAAGAGGGTGTGTGTTAAGTTATTTTAATAGTTTAGCGAGGATGTATTTGCTCAAAAACGGCTTTTTGACCCATTTATGTTCCATTTATGTTCCGCTTATGTTGCGGCTATGTTGCGGCTATGTTGCGGGTATGTTACAGTATTGACAGGCAATTGACACAGGAAAGGCAGTAATGTGAAGTTATGTTAATTTTTGGCAGGAAGAAAAAGGGAGGTGAAGGGATGGGGCGGAAGGGCAGCAAAACGCATAGCGGAATGCGGCTGCCCTGGCGGATGGTGGAGGGGATTTTGCCGTTTCGTTTTTTTTTCGTACCTTTGTGCGATGTTTTGCATAGTGGCGTGTGCGGCAACACCGACAGCATCTTTGCTCAACAAGGGGACACATCTATGGATAATGCGCAAACATATAGACGAATAGGGAAGCGACTATTGCAGTGGTGTATCGCAGCGGTAGCATACGCCTATTTGTTCTATACGCTGTTTACTTTTGCGCATTACGACGAGTTGGCACATGCCTTTGCGGAGGCTACCGTAGGGCAGTACATCGCGTTCGTCGCGTGTCTGTTGCTGATGCCGTTGAATCTTCTGTTGGAGGCATGGAAATGGCGTAGCCTTTTGCACACTATCGAGCCTATCTCCTTGCAGGAGTCCTATCGGCAGGTATGCTACGGAATGGCGGGAGCGTTTGTAACCCCTTATCGCGTGGGAGACTATCCCTCCCGCATTCTCTTGCTCAAAGACCGCACACATTATGTGCCTGCTATGGCACGGGCGGTTTTGGGGAGTATAATGCTTACGGTGGTTATACTGGTGGCGGGTATGGTCGCGTTTGGCATAGGGTGGGCCGATACAGGGATGGTCAAGGCGAATGGTATCACACATTATATAGGACTTATCCTGCTGTTGATAGCGGGGCTGTCGGTGGTGATAATCGTTGTGCCACGTGTGTCGCGGAAATACAAAATAACGCATAGCGACTGCAATCTTTTCTTGTTGCAGTCGCTATGCCGTTACCTCTGTTTCAGCCTCCAATTGTGGCTGATGTTGTATTTCTGTGGTGTGGGGCTGTCTGCCGCGCAGGCGGTGGTGTGGATACCGATCTATTACCTCTTGGTCACCGTTACGCCCAATATGCCCATTGCAGACATCGGCATACGAGGCTCGTTGGCAGTGGTAGTATTCGGGTATGCCATCCCTTCGGTGGAAGCAAACATCGTACTTGCCACTACGGGGCTATGGTTTATCAACACCTTGTTACCCGTCCTCTTCGGCGGATTGTGCGTGAAGCGCACTTCGTTTGTCAGATACTCAAAATCTGGATAGCCGCCCATTTGTCGGCTTTGATATCTTTCTTCTCGCGTATGGCCTTGGTGAGGGGGACATACACGATTTCGTCGTTCTTGACGCCGATCATCACGCTACGCTGTTCTTCCAACAGGGCTTGAATGGCGGCAATGCCCATACGGGAGGCAAGGATGCGGTCGTTGGCAGTGGGCGAGCCGCCGCGTTGGAGGTGTCCTAATATCGTTACGCGCGTGCTGTATTCGGGGTGTGCCTCTTCCATCATCTTGGCAACGGCTTGAGCACCGCCTGCTATGGCATGCTCTTGCACCAGTACGATGCTGGAATTCTTGCTCTTGCGTCGTCCTTGTCCAATGGCTTCTTCGATTTGCTCCAAGATGGTTGCCCGCTCGGGAATGATTGCCGCCTCTGCACCGCTGGCGATGGCGGCACTCAGGGTCAGGAAACCTGCATCACGTCCCATTACCTCCACCAGGAACACCCGTTCGTGGCTGGTGGCGGTATCGCGTAGCATATCCACGCAGTGCATAATGGTGTTCAGGGCGGTGTCGTAGCCAATGGTGGCATCCGTTCCCCAAAGGTCGTTGTCGATGGTGCCTGGGATGCCGATGATAGGTACGTTGTACTCCTGGGCAAACAGACGTGCACCCGTGAAAGTGCCGTCTCCGCCTATGGCTATCAACGCATCAATACCCTCTTTCACGATGTTGTCATAGGCTTTCTTGCGCCCTTCCACCGTAGTAAATTCCTCACTGCGTGCCGACTTGATAATCGTTCCGCCTCGTTGGATGATGCCGCTCACGTCATGCGTGCCAAACTCCTTTATATCGCCGTCTATCAAGCCCTTGTACCCGCGGTAGATGGCTTTCACTTTGATGTTGTTGCTTATGGCAGCACGCGTCACCGCACGAATGGCGGCGTTCATTCCTGGTGCATCACCCCCTGAGGTGAATACACCGACACATTTGATTTGATATTGCATAGTCATAAGGGTTTATGTGTTGTTGCGTAGTGTTGCAGTTTGTCCTTGCATCGCTCCATGAGCCATAGTGGCGTAGAAGTTGCACCGCAGATACCGGCTTTCTCAACGCGGCAGCAGTCGGCAAGTATGTCGTCCGTCAGTTCTTCTTCGCTACTCACAAAAACCGTGCAAGGATTGGCATCATGGCAATGTTGGAACAGCACTTTGGCGTTTGAGGACTTTTTTCCGCCCACAAAGATGACCCTGTCCTGCGACTTGGCAAAGGCACGCAGGTTGTCCACACGGTTGGCGACATTTCTGCAAATGGTGTCGTGCCATTCGAATAGCACACCGTTTGCCGCACATTGCTGCTGTATGTACGCCACCAACTCGTGGAACTCTTCCACGGATTTCGTTGTCTGTGAGAATAGGTAGATAGGCCGTGCAAAGTCTATCTTTCCGACCTCGTCAAGATGCTCCACCACTATCGCCGTGTTGTTGGTCTGTCCCTCTAACCCTATTACCTCAGCATGTCCACGCTTGCCGAAAATGACGATTTGGGCGTCGCTGTCTGTGCTACGGATGTGTTGGTAGGTGTCGCGTATCTTCTTTTGCAGACGCAGCACCACGGGACAACTGGCATCTATTATCTGAATGTCGTTCTGCTGTGCGATATGGTAGGTGCTGGGTGGCTCTCCATGTGCCCGCAGCAGGACACGCACGTGGTGCAGGGTACGCAGGTCATCGTAGTCTATCGTCTCCAACCCTAAGTCTGCCAGACGTGCCACCTCTTGTCCGTTGTGCACAATATCCCCAAGGCAATACAATGTGCCTTTCTGCAATTCCTCTTCTGCCTTGCGTATCGCACGCGTCACACCAAAGCAGAATCCGCTGCCGCTGTCTATGGTCACTTCCATCGTGCTCTATCCGCGTATGGCATTGTCAAAGATAGCGTATATGTGCCGCATCTGCTCTTCGCGTGTCATATGACTATTGTCCACTACGATGGCATCTTCTGCCTGGCGAAGCGGACTCTCCAAGCGGTGGGTGTCGCGGTAGTCGCGTTCGTTCACGTCTTGCAATACTTGCGCGTAATCAGGCTGTTCGCCCTTGCCAAGCAACTCATCGTAGCGTCTCTGCGCACGCACAGCGGGTTGGGCGGTCAGAAAGAGTTTCAGTTCGGCATCGGGAAAAACCACGGTGCCGATGTCTCTGCCGTCCATCACGATACCTTTCTCCGTACCCATCTGCTGTTGCTGCCGCACCAGGAACACGCGGATTTCTTTTATTTGCGATATCTGTGAGGCGCGATTGCCGATTTCCAAAGTGCGGATGTCTTTCTCCACATCTTCTCCGTTGAGCAGCAGGTGCTGGCTACCGTCTTCGCTCATAGCGAAACCTAAATGGATATCTGCCAATTGTGCTATTAGTCGGGCGGCTGTTTCTTCGGATATATCTTCGTCGTCTAACAGCCCCTGTCGGGAGAAATAGAGGGCGACACCACGATACATGGCACCTGTATCCACGTAGGTATAGCCCGCATATTTTGCCAATGCCTTGGCGATGGTGGACTTCCCGCAAGACGAATAACCGTCGATGGCTACTACAATTTTCTTCATCTCTGTATTCTGTGTGAAAATTTAACCGATTGATATACTGCACCCAAGAGACATACACATTCGCTATGTCGCTATCAAGGCTCTTGCTATTTCAGCATACTGTTGATATCCAAACTAAGCCCCACCTGGTAGGAGAAATTGTGCTTTGTCATTTGCGACATGGCGAAACCCAAGCGGAATTTGTAGATTCTCACGCCCGCTCCAACGGCAAACCCTGCCATAGAGCGTTGGTCTATGAGGTTCATCTCTGCGCGGCGGCGGTGGTTGTAACTTAGCGTGAGGTAGAAACGTTCGCTGCGAGGGACGATATCTATGGCGAATATGGTATGCCGAAAAAGCATATCATACCATTTCACAGTGCCTGTCTGTATATCCCCTGTCATGGAATTGAAACCGGGATTGGTAAATTCGTAGCCTAAGTTCCAGCGTTGCAGGTTGTGCAAGGTCATGGAGAGGCGAATAGGTGCGTGCGCAAAGCGGTAATTCAAGCCTAACTGCAGGTTGAGCGGTAGCATCTCGTAGTTCTGTCCTCCTTCGTGGGAATAAAACCCTTTCAGTTGCCAGCCGATGTTTGCCAGCACCAAACCCATCTGAAAGGTCGAGTCTTTGGTCTGGAAATGTGCACCGACATCTGCACCTAAAGCGAACGACTGATAGGTCTCGTAGATGGAATAGACAGGTTTCAGTGTTACGCCCACGCTGAACATCTCGCCCAATTGCCGTGCATACATCACATCTATCAGGATATCCTTTGCAGTAAAAGTCCCGCCTGCCAGACTGCCGTCGCTGTCCGCATAAGGCATTCTCCCATAGTCTAAATAGTGGATACCTACGGCAAAGTAGTTGGGTTTGTCAGGCTCTCCCTCATGGGGCTTTTCTATCTTGGAGCGTCCGAAATTATGACCGTACAACACGCTACCGAACATCGTCCCAGGCAGGTAGTAGGAGTAGTTCAGTTGTAGCACCTTGTCCGTCATCTCGCCCAATAAGGCGGGGTTGCACATGCCCATACTGATGTCGCCATCGCGGATGCTCACGTTGCTTCCGCCTAATGCGTTCAAGCGCGAGGAGGCAGGCAGATCCATAAAGGTAAACACACTGCTTCCGCTACCCACGTACTGTCCGTGCGCCCCCAAGGCACACAAGAGAGCGGACAAAATCAATATGTTGCGCAATTGTTTCACCTAAACAGCCGAATTAAGTCGCAAAGATACAAACTTTTTTATAATCATACAAACAATTCGCTGTTTTTTGGCGAATTTTCTCCAAATTACCTTTTTTTTGTGCTTATTGGGATGCAAATTTGCCTAAATCGAAAAAAATATATATCTTTGTAGCCCCGATTGGTGTGGCGTTGTCCGTGTTTGGATACTGATACGCTATGTGTTTGAGACGCGAGACGACCGTAAAAGCATACCATCCAGGGGGATAGCAGGGAAAAGGTGCATTGGGTCGGCAGGAAGTTTTGAATAAATAACTAATTAAAATCAATAAATCGTATGTGGTTAACAAACTCATCTATTGGCCGTAAATTCGTTATGAGTATTACGGGTATCGCTTTGGTGTTATTCCTCCTTTTTCATGGGTCGATGAACTTGGCTCTCGTGTTCTCGGAGGATGCTTACAACTGGATCTGCTCTGTCCTCGGTGCTAATTGGTACGCGATCATTGGTACGCTTGGGTTGGCATTGCTTGTCCTTATCCACTTTGTGTATGCTATCTGGCTTACCATTCAGAACCGTTATGCACGTGGCAACGACCGTTATGCCGTTACGGCTCGTCAAGAGGGGGTTGAATGGGAATCGAAGAATATGCTCGTGTTGGGTATCTGCGTGCTGGGCTTTATCTGCCTGCACCTCTACAATTTCTGGTTCAAGATGCAGTTTGCCGAGTTGACAGGCATTGAGACGGGTGCGTTCGATCCTCAGAACGGTGCAGCATATGTTAAGGCTCTCTTTACAACTCCTGTGAGCGGACAGATCTACTGCGTGCTGTATCTCATTTGGCTGGTTGCCCTGTGGTTCCACCTCAACCACGGTGTTTGGTCGGCGTTGCACACCTTAGGCTGGAACAACCTCAAATGGCAGAAACGTGTGAAGGTGATTGGCACCGTAGTGGCTACCTTGGTGGTTGCGCTCTTCGCCATCGTGGTACTCTACTTTTTCGGTATGGGTATCGGCATGCTCTGCGCATAGAGATAACGGTACATTTTAATTGCTAATTTCATTACTTTTCACCAATATGCAGTGCAATAGACAATCACTATTTACGCCTGCGGAACATGCGCTGATGGCAGTTGTGTTCCTGTATATGGCTATGCAAACATCCAGTTATAACTATTGGTTATTTCTTTTGTTTGCATTTGGGGATGTGGTAACAGCCACTGTCGCTGTGAAGAGAGATACTGCTATGCCGAAATCATATAGAGTCATGACATTATGTGTGCTGTCTTATACGATGGTGGCAATGGTGCTGGGTGCTTTTGCATCGTATTTTCCTGATTTGCTAAGCACTGTGCTCAAAGGAACGCCTATCGTTGTGATGTTGCTTATGGTAGTATACGATGCGGTCGTACTTTGCAAGATAAGCCGCAACAAAGAAGAATATACACCTATAATCAATCGGTATTTCTCGTTTAGTTTTGCGCAATTGTTTTTGGTGATTTCTCTCGTTTTCTTATTTTGATTGGAAGTGAGAAATGTAATGTGGTTGGTATCTGAATACAAATCAAAGAATAGTTAAATTATAGAATTATATGGCAACAACAAAAGAAACAGGAATTATCACGCCTGAAATGGCGAAGATTCCCGCTGGTCCGCTCGAAAAGAAGTGGACAAACTACAAAGACCATCAGAAATTGGTCAACCCTGCCAACAAACGCCGCCTTGACGTCATTGTCGTAGGTACGGGTTTGGCGGGTGCATCTGCTGCGGCTTCGTTGGCAGAGATGGGCTTCAATGTGTTGAACTTCTGCATTCAGGACTCGCCTCGTCGTGCGCACTCTATCGCAGCGCAGGGTGGTATCAATGCGGCGAAGAACTATCAGAACGATGGCGACTCTGTGTATCGCCTCTACTATGACACCATCAAGGGTGGCGACTACCGTGCGCGTGAAGCCAATGTGTATCGTCTTGCCGAGGTGAGCAACAGCATTATCGACCAGTGTGTGGCACAGGGTGTTCCTTTCGCTCGCGAATATGGCGGATTGCTCGACAACCGCTCTTTCGGTGGCGCGCAGGTAAGCCGTACTTTCTATGCCAAGGGTCAGACGGGTCAGCAACTTCTGTTGGGTGCTTATTCTGCCCTCTCTCGCCAGATAGGCAAGGGCAAGGTGAAGATGTACAACCGCCACGAGATGCTTGACATTGTCATGATAAAAGACGAGAATGGCGAGCAGCGCGCACGTGGTATCATCGCACGCGACCTCGTTACAGGACGTATCGAGCGTTACTTTGGTCATGCGGTGGTCATTGCTTCGGGCGGTTACGGTAACACTTTCTTCCTCTCTACCAATGCGATGGCATCCAACGGCTCTGCGGCAATGCAGATGTATCGCCACGGTGCTTATTTCGCTAACCCATGCTACGCGCAAATTCACCCTACTTGTATCCCTAAGCACGGGGATTTCCAGTCCAAACTGACGCTGATGTCCGAGTCGTTGCGTAACGATGGACGTATCTGGGTACCCAAGAAATTGGAAGATGCGCAGAAACTGCAACGCGGCGAGATTAAAGGTCGCGACATCCCCGAAGAAGACCGCGACTACTACTTGGAGCGCCGCTACCCTGCGTTCGGTAACCTCGTCCCCCGTGACGTGGCTTCGCGTGCGGCTAAGGAGCGTTGCGACAAAGGCTATGGCGTGAACAACACGGGCTTGGCAGTGTTCCTCGATTTCTCCGATGCTATCCAGCGTCTGGGCAAGGACGTGGTGGCACAGAAATACGGTAACCTCTTCCAGATGTACGAGAAGATCGTGGACGAGAACCCCTACGAGAACCCGATGATGATTTTCCCCGCTATCCACTATACAATGGGTGGTATCTGGGTGGACTATGAGCTCCAAACCAGCGTGAAGGGTCTCTTCTGCATCGGCGAGGCAAACTTCTCCGACCACGGTGCGAACCGTCTCGGTGCATCTGCGTTGATGCAAGGTCTGGCTGACGGCTATTTCGTTTTGCCTTACACTATCCAGAACTACTTGAGCGACCAGATCGGTGTGCCTCGTATGTCCACCGACCTGCCCGAGTTTGCTGAGGCAGAGAAGAATATTCAGGACAAAATCAATCGCTTGATGGCAATACAGGGCAAACGTTCTGTCGATTCCATACACAAGGAGTTGGGGCTTATCATGTGGGACTTCGTTGGTATGGGACGTACCGCAGAGAGCCTCAAGACGGCGATTGCGAAAATCGATGCTATCAAGAAAGAGTTCTGGAGCAATGTCTATATTCCAGGTGAGGCGGGTTCGCTCAACAACGAGTTGGAGAAAGCCCTCCGCTTGGCAGACTTCATCGAAATCGGTCGCTTGATGGCTGTCGATGCGCTCAACCGCGAGGAGTCGTGTGGTGGTCACTTCCGTGAGGAATACCAGACCCCCGAAGGCGAGGCGCTCCGCCAGGACGACAAGTTCTCCTATGTGGCTTGCTGGAAATATACGGGCGAGGACTCCGAGCCAGAACTTATCAAAGAGCCACTCGACTACGAATTCACCGAACGTAAAACACGTAACTACAAGAACTAATCAACTATGGACCAGTATATTGATATTAAAGTTAGGGTATGGCGTCAGGCTGGCCCTAAGGCACAAGGTCATTTCGAAACCTATGACCTCAAGCATATTTTCCAAGGGGCTTCGTTCTTGGAAATGATTGATATTCTCAACGAGCAACTCATCAGCGAACACAAAGACCCTATCGCTTTCGACCACGACTGCCGCGAGGGTATCTGCGGTATGTGTTCTATGTATGTGAACGGACATCCCCATGGTCCCGACTCTGCTATCACCACGTGCCAACTTCATATGCGCAAGTTCCACGATGGTGAGACCATCACCGTAGAGCCATGGCGTAGCCGCGCGTTCCCTGTTATCAAGGATCTGATGGTGGATCGTCAGGCATACGACAAAATCATGCAGGCAGGTGGTTTCGTGAGTGTCAATACAGGTGGTGTGCCTGATGCAAATGCTATTCCTATCGCTAAGCCTGCGGCTGACGAGGCGATGGACGCTGCGTCCTGCATTGGTTGTGGTGCTTGCGCTGCGGCTTGCAAGAACGGCTCTGCTATGCTGTTCGTTGCTGCGAAAGTGTCGCAGTTGGCATTGCTCCCACAGGGTAAGGTCGAGGCAAAGCAGCGTGCTAAGAACATGCTTGCCAAGATGGACGAACTCGGTTTTGGTAACTGTACTAATACAGGTGCATGTGCGGCAGAGTGTCCCAAGCAGGTGTCGTTGGCAAACATTGCCCGCCTCAACCGCGAGTATATCTGCGCCAAATTAAGCGACTAATATCGTATTCAACGATACACTATTCCGTGCGGGGTACAAACCTATGTACTCCGCGCGGATTGTTTTTCTGCCGAGTTCAACCTGCAAAATCTCGAAAAGTCGGCATCTCGAATCCTTCGAAAGAGGCGCCTCTGTCCCGCTAATCCCATGGTACGATATACAAACAGTTGCACCCTATGGAGGAGTGCAACTGTTTGTGTGTTGTGGAGCTAGCGGGAGTCGAACCCGCGTCCAAACAAGGAACACGTATGCTTTCTACACGCTTATCTCGGCCTTCGTTTTCGTCCTATGGCAAGACCCGAGCCACCAACCATAGGCTTATCTGCTTTGTGTTTCGCCCTCCCATCGCAGCCTGTGAGGGCTATTCTGTATATTTCCGCACCGCTTTATCCTATCAGCCTACAGACTCGGCTTGGAGCGATGTCTCGTTTCAGCACCTTGTGCCGAAATAAAACTAACCTACTATACTTCGGTTAGGCAGCGAGAGCTACAGTATTGTTGCCAGTTATCGTTTACAGACAGTATTTACGAGCGTCTCTGCGGTGCTCGGCGTGCTTACACACCCATTCTACCTGCTGTCAAAACCAGATAGCCCCGATGTATATCGCGCTGCAAAATTACTACATTTTCCCCACACTACCAAATTTTTCTGCAAAAACACCGTCATTTCTCTGAATTTTGCCCCGCTTCGAATGACCGATCGGACTCAATGCAGCCTGCGAGAATCGAAATGACGGGTCTGCTCTATTAGCGTTTTGATGTTGTACAAACTCCCTTTTCTTGCCTGTTTGTTTTTCTCGGGAGAGTCGAATAATATGTCGCTTGGTGCTCTCCAAGCATAGAAGGTTTTAAGATTCTTTCGTATGCTATAATTACTAAAAAAAGCAAATATAATATAACTGTATATTCTCAACCACTATTTCTATGTATGACAAAAACAAGTTCAAAATCCATCCACATTCTTCCCGATGTCCTCAAAGTTCTGCTCGCTTATCCGCATTGTTCCACGAGCGGTCAGGTAGCGGTCAGGTAGCGGTTAGGTCAAGGATACGTCGTGCATTGTTCCACGCTTATTTTGCTACAAAAAGAATCTATCCCCAAAGCATCTTTGTGCTACATTTACGGAGTGTTTGTTTTTTATTTATCTTAAATTTTGTTGGTGGGTTAAAAGTTCCGTGGATGCGACAAAAAGTGCCAACGCTTGTGTATGTCGTTTTTTTTTCGTACCTTTGTGGCGAATTTTGCGATAGGGTATGCTTTTCAAAGACATCATAGGACAAGAAGAGGTGAAAGCCCAACTACGCGCCGCTGTGCAAGAGGGGCGCATCCCCCACAATCAGTTGTTTGTAGGGACAGAGGGGGTCGGCAAACTGCCCTTGGCGATTGCCTATGCCCAGTATTTGAATTGCCCGCACCGTACGGCGGAGGATTCCTGTGGGGTCTGTCCCACTTGCCTGCAATACAAGAATTTGGAGAATCCCGATTTGCATTTTGCTTTTCCTATCGTCAAGACGGATGGCAAGGAAGTGTGCAATGACTATTTCCCGGAGTTCCGTGCACAACTGTTGGAGAATCCTTATTTCAGTTTGGATGACTGGTACCAGCGTTTAGGGGTGCAGACCAAGCAGGGGATGATTTACGAGAAAGAGAGCAGCGAGATACTGCGCAAGTTGAGTCTGAAGGCGTTTGGCAATGGGTATAAGGTGATGATTATCTGGCAGGCGGACAAGATGCATAGGGTATGTGCCAACAAGTTGTTGAAGTTGTTTGAAGAGCCGCCCGAGCGTACCGTTTTCCTGTTGGTGACAGAGCATCCTGAGAGCATCATCTCCACTGTGATCTCCCGTGCGCAACAGGTGTATGTGGATAGAGTGCCACAGAGCGTTTTGGAGGCAGCGGGTGTTGAACGCAGTATCGCGCGTATCGCTAACGGCAGTGTTGTCGCGGCGCGCAAGTTGATGGCGTCGAATGACAAGCGTGCCAGAATGTTCGAGGAGTTTGTTGCGCTGATGCGTAATGCCTACACTGTGGGTAGTATCCGTGACCCGCAAAAGAAGTTCGATTCCTTGCAGCACCTGCGTAAGTGGAGCGAGAAGATGGCGGATTCTGCGGTGGGGCGAGAGCAGCAGAAGCAGTTTTTGCAATACGCGCAGCAGCAGGTGCGGGAGAATTATATCTTCAATTTGCAGCAGTCTGATTTGAATTATCAGACCACGGAGGAGGGGGCGTTCTCTGCCAATTTCGCGCCCTATATCCATAGCGACAATGTAGAGAAGATTATGGACGAGTTGTCGCGTGCGGAGCGGCAGATAGAGCAGAACGGGAATGCCAAGATGATATTCTTCGACCTCTGTCTGCAAATGATTGTGCTGATCAAACGAAAATAATCATAATATGAAAGATAAATACACACTCAATAATCCTGGCTGTGAGTTCAGTGTCAAGGCGTGCCGCAGAAACTCGGCGCATATGTTGCCCGTGACCGACTGGCTGGCAGACTTGCCCGAGAATGCACAAGAAACCGATTTGGTGGAGGTGCAGTTCAAAAACACCCGCAAGGGCTATTTTCACAATTCGGAACACCTGCCTTTGGAAAAGGGAGCGGTGGTCGTGGTGGAGGCAAACCCGGGACATGATATGGGCGAGGTGGTGCTGACGGGTAGGTTGGTGCATTTGCAGATGAAGAAGAACCGCATTGATCCTGCTCGTTATGAGATACGCAATATCCTGCGTTTCGCTACGGACGAAGACAAGCGGCGTGCGGAAGAGGCGCATGGCAAGGAGCAGAAGACCATGATTCGTGCGCGCCAGTTAGCGAAGATGCTGGGCTTGGAGATGAAGATTGGCGATGTGGAATATCAGGGTGATGGCAACAAGGCGATTTTCTATTATATTGCCGATGGACGCGTGGATTTCCGCCAGTTGATTAAGGTTTATGCCGAGACGTTCCGTGTGCGTATAGAGATGAAGCAGATTGGTGCAAGACAGGAGGCAGGACGTATTGGAGGCACAGGACCTTGTGGGCGCGAGTTATGTTGCACCACATGGATGACCAATTTCTCATCTGTTGGTACGGGCGCGGCGCGGTTGCAGAATATATCGCCCAATCCGCAGAAGTTGGCAGGTATGTGTGCGAAACTCAAATGCTGCTTAAACTATGAAGCACCTGTGTATGAGGAAGCCGCCAAGAAGATGCCGCCGCACAACGTCCCCTTGGAGACCAAAGACGGTACGTTCTATCTCTTCGCTACTGCGCCGCTGAAAGAGGAGGTAACCTATTCCTCTGCCCCTCGTATTCCTGCCAATTTGCAGGTTATCACGCCCGAGCGTGCTAAGGAGATTATGGCTATGAATCAGCGTGGAGAGAAGCCCGATACTTTGGGAGGCAAGTCCACCACGGCTGCTGAGGTTGCAGAGATAGGCTACCAGAATGTGGTAGGGCAAGACGATTTGACGCGTTTTGACAAGAAACGGAATAACAGGTCGCGTCCATCCAGCGAGCGCAGAGGTGGCAGCGACAACCAGGAGCGGCGCAATAACGGCAGAAACCCACGCGGTAGAAATACCCACCATTATGAAAAGAGGAATACGAACAATACTGCTCAGTAGCCTGCTCGGCATAATGCTGCTCAGTTGCCAGAGTCGCACCGTGTATTCGCACTTTGAGGATGTGCTGGTGGCGGGCTGGAGCAAGGATTCTGTATATGCTTTTGATTATGCCATAGCCGACTCTATGGCACACTATCAAGTCTTGATATACCTCCGTCATACGGAAATGTATCCGTATCAGAATATGTGGCTTTTCGTGGGGGACGGCGTGCAGCAAGACACGATAGAGTTCTACCTTGCCAACGATCGCGGCGAGTGGCTTGGCAATGGCAAAAGCGGCATGATAGAGATGCCTGTGTTGTATGAGGAGAATCGCCTGTATGCGCATACGGGTACGTACCGCATCACTTTGCAGCAGGGTATGCGTGAGGATTGTTTGCGTGGCGTTGCGAGTGTGGGTGTAGAGATCGTTCGATTGGATGAATAGGCAAACTAAGTACGAATGGGAAAGAACAAGTTGAAGAAATTTGCCGAGATGGAGACATTTTCCAATGTGTTCCAGTGTACGGCAGGACAGATGGAGGTGTCGGGTATCGCAGGGCAAATCAAAGGTAATTGGCGCACGCAGTATTTCCACAACGACCATCCTATCGTGTTGGAACTGGGCTGTGGTCATGGCGAATATACTGTGGGGCTTGCGGCGCAGTACCCCGATAAGAACTTTATTGGCGTGGATATCAAGGGTGCACGTATGTGGGCAGGTGCCAAGCAAGCCGAGATGGCGGGTATGAAGAATGTAGCGTTCCTGCGTACCAATATCGAGATGCTGACCAATTTCTTTGCAGCCGACGAGGTGGACGAGATTTGGATTACGTTTCCCGACCCGCAGATGAAGAAAGCCACCAAGCGGCTTACCTCCACGTATTTCATGCTGCGCTACCGACAACTGATGCGCGAGGGTGGCTTGATACATTTGAAAACGGACAGTCCGTTCCTCTATACCTATACCCGTGAGATGTTGCGGCTCAATGCCTATCCCATTGTGGCAGAGGCAGACGACCTATACGCGCAGCAGCAGACTGCCACCACCGATTTGCAGGAAGCGGGTATGTTGCAGACCCATTATGAGAAGCAGTGGCTCGACCGCGGTATGACTATCAAGTACCTGTGTTGGCATTTGACCACCAAGGAAACCTTGCAAGAACCCGAAATAGAAATAGAAAAAGACACGTATCGTTCATACGGCAGAAATTATGTATCCACAACAAATCATTGACGCTTTGCGCCACGTGCGTTATCCCGGCACAGGCAAAGACTTGATAGAAAGCGGGATGTTGGAAGACGACATTCGGATTAGTGGCTTGGAGGTCAGTTTCTCTCTTATCTTTGAGAAAGACAACGACCCTTTCCTTAAATCCGTAGTGAAAGCCACGGAAGTAGCGGTGAAGACCTACGTTGATGCCAATGCTTCCGTTCATATTCATACCAAGTTTGTGAAGCAGAACCTTGCGCCCTCTGAGGAGCAACCTGTGTTGCACGCAAAGCATATCATTGCTGTGCATAGTGGCAAAGGCGGTGTGGGCAAATCAACCGTTGCTGCCAACCTGGCGATTGCGCTCTCGCAGCGTGGTCTGCGTGTGGGTCTGCTGGATGCGGATATCCACGGCCCGAGTATGCCCAAGATGTTCCATACGGAGGGTTGCCGTCCTGTGGCTGCCGATGTAGAGGGACGCTCGCTGATAGATCCCATCGAGCAGTATGGTGTGAAGATGTTGTCTATCGGCTTCTTTGTAGATCCCGAGCAGGCAGTGGTATGGCGCGGCGGTATGGCAAGCAATGCCATCAAGCAGTTGATACAAGACGCCAATTGGGGCACATTGGACTATTTCCTCATAGACCTTCCCCCTGGTACAAGCGATATCCATCTCACCCTTGTTTCTACGCTCCATCTCACAGGGGCTATCGTGGTCACCACGCCCCAGCCTGTGGCATTGGTGGACGCCCGCAAAGGAGTGGATATGTTCCAGAATGAGAAAATCAATGTGCCTGTTTTGGGTATTATTGAGAATATGGCATGGTTTACGCCTGCCGAACTGCCTGAGAACAAGTACTATATCTTCGGACAGGACGGCGGTAAACGCTTGGCGGAAGAGTTGGGCGTTCCTCTGTTAGGGCAGATACCTCTTGTGCAGAGTATCCGTGAGGCAGGCGATGAGGGTACTCCTATTGCCTTGCAGACGGGACACCCTGCGGCGAAGATATTTGCGGAAATTGCCGAGAAGATAGAAACCGCATAGCGCAGGAACCCCTGTTGGTACGCTTTGAGCAATAGAAATGCCATAGAGTTAGGGACTGCTCCTGTGGGGAAACTGCTGATGCAGTATTCCCTGCCTGCTATCATTGCGATGACGGCGAGTTCATTGTATAATATAGTGGACACGGTGTATATTGGGCATGGTTGCGGTGCATTGGCTTTGACAGCGCTGACGGTAGCCAAGCCCTTTATGGATATATGTGCCGCGTTTGGCAGTCTGGTGGGGGTGGGAGCCAGTTCGGTCTTGGCTATCTCGTTAGGCAGAAGGGATATCCAGTCTGCCAACAAGGTATTAGGCAATGTGTTGGTGCTGAACGTGCTGTTCGGTGCGATTATTGCTGTTGCCGGACTCATATGGTTAGACCCTATCTTGATGGCATTTGGAGCGAGCGCAGAGACCTTGTCCTATGCCCGCGACTATATGGAGGTCATCCTCTATGGCAATATCCTGACCCATATGTATTATGGGCTGAACAACTTGTTGCGGTCAATGGGACACCCCCGTTTAGCCATGACCTCTACCATAGTTGCCGTCGGGCTGAATATCGTGTTAGACCCTATATTCATCTTTGGCCTGGATATGGGCGTGCGTGGCGCAGCCCTTGCCACGATGTTGTCGCAAACCGTTGCCGTGGTGTGGCAGTTTACGATTTTCCTCAATCCCAAGCAGTTGATACATATCCACCGTGGTATTTGGAAATTAGATAGACAGATCACGGGGCAAGCGTTGTCTATTGGTATGTCGCCGTTCTTGACCAATTTAGCGGGTTGTTTCGTGGTGGTCATTATCAACAACCAAATCAAACGCTACGGTGGCGATATGGCGATTGCTTCGTATGGCGTTGTCAACCGTATGGTGTTTGTTTTTGTGATGATTGTGATGGGCTTCAACCAGGGTATGCAACCGATAGTGGGCTACAACTACGGTGCAAAGCAGTACCAGCGTATGTTGCGTGCTTTCTTTCTGACGGCAGTGTTAGGTACGGTTACCACTTCTATGGTCACGCTCTTGGGGGAGTTTTTCCCCTATTGGATGGTACGTATTTTCACCCACGATGTTGTGCTTATAGAGCAGACCATCACGCCTATGCGTATCATCTGTTCCAGTATGTGGATAGTCGGCTTTCAGATGGTGACCATCAACCTTTTCACCAGCATAGGACACGCAAAGAAGGCGATCTTTCTAAGCCTCACGCGTCAAGTGTTGTACCTCATCCCTCTCTCTTTGTTGTTGCCCTTGCTCTTCACCGATTCTCCCCTTACGGGCGTATGGTGTAGCCCTCCCATCAGCGACACTCTTTCTGCCATCACCGCCGCCATTATGCTCTATATCCAAGTGCGCAAGTTCAAGCAGCAGATCGCTGTTCAAGCCTCCTATATGCAAACCTCCCCTCCCGAGCCAGACTGACCCAAGAGGAGCGGTTTTATAGTATTTCAGGCGAAATACCCTCTTTATTAGTCTGTTTCTCGCTTGCGGAAATAGTCGTTGCGTATCATCATATCCGATAGACGATATGCCTCTTGTTCGCTGAGGCTGCGGTTTCGTATAGCCGCCGAATCCAATAGGTTGACACCAAACCCTTGCCAGTAGAAGTCTTCCGCGCCTATCAAAGGGAGTATGGTAGGGAATATATCCATTTGGTAGCATGTATCAGTGATTTGTATATTGCCTTCTATGGAAGGGGAGTAGATGATAAGTGGCGTGAAGGTATTTCCTGCCTCAAAATCAATATGATTTTCTTGGGCATACGCGGTCAAGTCAGCATATGTTCGGGCATTCTTGAATATAGTATGGTCACCTGTAATCACAATGACAGTGTTTTCTGCCAACGGGCTTTGTAAGACAGTATCAAGCAAAGCACCTATGCAAGAGTCTGCATAGTGTAGGCAGTTTAGATAATCCACCATCCTCTCAGGCATACCGTATGGAGCGTATGCAACATGTGTTTTCCCGTAAGTAAAAGGTATATGGCTACTTATTGTAATGCCTAACGCACAAAACATGCTATCTTGCTGCAAGCACCACTGTGTCATAGTATCCAACACTTCTTTATCGCCCCATTTTTCATTATACCGAGGTTCTATCAGTTGTGAAAAGTGATACGTATTAGACATAGTCGTTTGCTCCCAAGTACCTGGCGACGGGTTGAATGTAGCAGAAGCAGGATATAGTGATGCATATGTGGCAAAATCGTTCCTGCCATATAATATGCAAGTCGCACCTTCATTTATAGGTAACATTCCTGAGACTAATAGCATTTGTCCGTCTGCGGAAACACCGTGCTTTACCTGTGAATGAATATGTGTACAATTCATTATGTGCGTTTCTCTTGTTAATTTTGTCAGGTTTGGCATGTAATCATAATTTGTTACAGGTTGTAATACCCACGATTCCAGACTTTCTACCAGCACGATTATAATATTGTTAGTTGGTTTGATAGTGCAAGAAGGACGTATTATCGTTTTTATTTTTTGTTTGTCTTTTTCACTAAAAGCAATGGTAATATCATTCGCATAATGATTCTTAATAATTTGAAACGTGAGCATAGCAGGAAACCAACTAATGATGGATTGATACTGCGTGTAAATAGAGCCTGTGTTTATCCACCTAATGTTAACACTATATAGATATAGATGATAGGTGCTGAACGCATAAATGTATTTATATGTATGCTTATTTGCGCTATATGAAAGTACATTGTTGGTCATTGCGATGATTATACTCAGTACAAGTATCGCACTGCCGCAATATAATCGTTTGGGTGTGCGCCAAATTTGCAATAGGCACATACCAAGGATATAGCCTATGGTTAGCAATAGTATGCTATATACGTCCCAGTCAAGAAGTACCAGCAATGATGACCAAAAGCCTTGCATATTATCCACCACAAATAGCATATCATAGGTGAAAAAAGTACTGTTTGCCTTGTAGTACATCAAATTAGATAGTATCCAACAGTCTAAAAGTACCAGTATAATGATCGTCCAGTACTTCTTTTTAGTGAGTAATACAAAGGATGATAAAAACAGTACAGGTACAATCTTACCCATCCAAAATACAAAAAATGCTTTGGGATCGTGAACGATAGAGGAGAAAGCGATAAAATGAAAACATGTCCAGTGAAAAATCATTGTCTTTGCAAACAAAACGCATGCAAAAAGGAAGAATACAGTCCATGTAGAGCGATTGCCTTGCTGAAACCAAGCACGGACGCGCGAAAGAATAGATGTTGTCATATATACTCAGATTTAGTTTTTGTGTCTTAGGTATCAAACACAAAAAGCGCGGGTACTGTATGATGCTTATTGCGCATTTGAGGTCCTGAGAAAACCTTTAGAATCAATAAGCACGAACAGAAACCCGCGCAGTATATACAACACCAAAGCATGCCAAAGGGCACAGTATGCCCTATAAGCATGCCTGGGAGCGAATATATACACTCCGCAAGCATCTTTTGTTCTGCTTGTTTCTCTTCTAAAAATGAAATTTCTCAGGTTTCAAATGCAAGAAACAAGCGTACACAGACGCTTTTTAATAAATATGGTACATTCCTTTACACAAGAATGCGGCACAAAGGTACTATATTTTTTTTGAATATGCAAGTCCTGTGTAAAAAGGAATGCCTTGGTAGAATGTTTCGTTGTATTATACGATCTGCATTTGGATAGTTTGTTGTTTGGCATATTTGTTTTCGCAGTCGATGCCGTGTAAGGTTAATGTACTCCTGTTGTCCTTATTGGACAAGTGGCCGACAACTCATTCTCTCGAAACCACTATCTCATATGTACTTTTTTGCGGAATAATTTGGAAGTTGGGATTTTTTGTTGTACCTTTGTGGTAGATTTCTCAATCTGCTACAAGGTGCGTGAATACAATAACCTTATATGTACTAAATACCAAAACAGGATGAATAATAAAATACATTTCTACACGCTTATTGGCAACGCAGGCATGCGCCTGCAAGTGACGAACTATGGGGCGAAACTGACACGTTGGTTGGTACCCGACAAGGAGGGTGAAGTACGAGATATCTTATTAGGTTTCAATACTTTGGACGAGTGGCTTACCCAAGAGGTCTATTTCAATGGCGTGTGCGGTCGCACCGCAGGTCGTATCACCAATGCCGAGTTTTCGATAGACGGAAAGACCTATGCCTTGGCAAAGAATAGTGGTGAGCATTCCTTGCATGGTGGCGTGCATGGCTTTAACGATAAGATATGGGAGGTCGTGGCGCAGGATATGCATTCCATCACGATGCGCTACCGCTCGGCAGATGGCGAGGAGGGTTTTCCTGGCAACTTGGAGGTGCTGGTGCGTTACCAGTTGCGCCGTGACAATGCGCTGAGCATACAGTACCGTGCGAAGACCGATGCGCCCACGATTATCAACCTGACTAACCATGCCTATTTCAATCTGAAAGGCGAGGGTGAGGGCGACATCCGCGACCACCGCTTGCAGGTCTTTGCCGATCAGTATATCCCCTATAATGAGGATACCTGCCCAACGGGCGAGGTGGCTACGGTAGAGGGTACGATGATGGATTTCCGCACGCCTGTGGTGATAGGCGAGCGTATCGACGACCCATTCTTTGCCGCAGGACGCGGTATAGACAATGGCTGGGCTTTGCCTGGCTGGGATGCCAAGGAGCGTACGCTCCAAAAAGCCGCTGTGCTCGAAGGCGGTAACCGCACGATGGAGGTCTGGACAGACTGCCCGTGTATGCAGGTATATACGGGCAATTACGTGGAGCAGCATATCGGCAAGAGCGGTCGGATGTATGATGTGCAGACTGCCGTTTGTATGGAAGCGGAGGATTTCCCTGATGCCATTCACCACGAGGCATTCCCGACTACGATACTGCGTCTTGGTGAAAATTGGCATCGCGAGACGGTATATCGTTTCTGTTAAGGATATTTACGAGGTGAATCCCTATTTGTGGGTATTGCACATTTGGGTGAATCACGGTATCTTTGCATAGATTTTCAAAACTGTGGTTATGACTGCCGAAGATATGACCGATGAGAGAATACAAATTGCTGTTGTAGGCAGCGCGCAAAGCGGCAAGAGTCTCTTGACTGATAGCCTGCAAACTGCGGCGCAGGTGGCGGGTAAGACATGGATTTTTCATGAGGTACACGACTTGGACGACTTGCATACGCATCAGTATGCGGTCATCTTGCAGGTGGTGGACTGTATGAATTTGGAGCAGAGTCTGCTTCTCACGCCGCACATTATTGATGAGCATGAGAAGATCGTGATGGCGTTCAACCGCTATGACCTGTTGCTGAAAACCGACCACTCGCTCAACCTCCGACAGATGCGTACGTTGATAGGTGTCCCTTTGGAACTGGTGTCTGCCACCACGGGGCAGGGTATCCGTGAAACAGTACGTTTGATAGACGAGACTTTGCAAAAACCTCTCTCCACAGCGCATCCCATCTACCATCTGCGTGACCTTAAAAGTGAGGATGCCTACGAGGCGTATGTGCATGGTGTCCTCACGCAATGCCTTCGCCATGCGGAGAACGACCCTTTCCAGACAACGCTCGAAAGGGTAGATAGGATACTGACCAACAAGTGGATAGGTTTTCCGTTGATGCTCCTGACGCTATTTGTGGTTTTCCAGTGTACGTTCACCTTAGGCGCGTACCCGCAGGAGTGGATACAGATGGGGATAGATGCCCTCTGCGCGTGGGGAAATACTGTCCTGCCCGCGGCGTGGTGGAGTAGTCTGCTGATAGACGGTGTGGTGCAGGGCGTAGGTGCGGTGCTGTCTTTCCTGCCGAATATCATCATTATCTTTTTCTTTATTTCTTTGATGGAAGACAGCGGCTATATGGCGCGTATGGCATACCTGATGGATAGCATTATGCACCGTGTGGGTCTGCATGGTCGTTCGTTTGTTCCTATGCTGGTGGGCTTTGGGTGCAATGTCCCTGCTATCATGGCGGCGCGCGATATCAAAGACCCGAAGGATCGCACGCTGACTATGCTGATGGTGCCGTTTATGTCGTGTTCTGCGCGTCTGCCTGTGTATATGCTGTTTGTGGATGCCTTTTTTGTGCATTACAAGGCGCTTGTGATGCTTTCGTTGTATGTAACAGGCATTGGGCTGTCCATCCTCTTTGCCTTGATTATGAAGCATACCAAGTGGTTCCGCAAGCCTGCCGACGATGCCGTAAACGAGTTGCCTGCGTTTCGTTTGCCCTCTCTGCGCACCACGGGCGCACATATCTGGGAGCGTGTGGCGGACTATTTGCAGAAGATTTCCACGGTTATCATTTGGGCATCCATTATCATTTGGGCATTGGAGTATTTCCCCACGCAAGATGTGAATAATTTGGAGGAGTCGTACTTGGCGATGATAGGAAAGGCTATCGCTCCTGTGTTGGAGCCTTGTGGTTTCGATTGGAAGATGTCGGTCTGCTTGCTCACGGGTCTGCCGGCAAAGGAGGCTATTGTATCCACGATGGCAATACTCTATGGCGGCGATATGGCAGCAGCGGCATTCACCCCCGTCACGGCATATGGCTTTATGCTATTCACCTTGCTTTATTTCCCCTGTATTGCCACCATTGCCACCTTGCGCCGCGAGGTGGGTACGAAGTGGGCTTTGTTTTCGTTAGTAAACTCAATGGTGTTGGCATGGTTGGTGGCGACCATTGTCAATATAGTCGGTATGTGGCTATAATCCATTCCTTACGGGTCATGTAGCCGACAAGTAGCCGACAAGCAGCCGACAACTAGCCGACAACTAGCCGACAAGTAGCGGACAAGTAGCGGACAAGTAGCCGACAAGTGGCGGACTATTCTGATCAACTTTTCGGTTGATTAAAAAAGCACATGTTAAAAGGGAAATGTTAAAATTCTTTTCGCTACCCGCTCCCTGTTTTCCAGATGTCCTCTAATGTATTCAATTGTTCCACGAGCGGTCAGGTAGCGGTCAGGTCAGGGATAGGTTACCCCAAAAAGCGTGGAACAATGACGAGATATATTGCCAGATATATTATCATTTTTTATATTTTGAGCCTGTATTGCAGTATGGATGATGATAGATAAATGTAATGCAGCCAGAGGACGGCAAGAAACATATTGGAAAAGACCGAATATGGCAGAGGTGGCGTGAATTTTCGCTAAAAGATTTGCATATATAGGAAAAAAGCAGTAATTTTGCATTTTATTATACAAACTTTCATTCGTAAAACGTTTCGATGCTCCCTTTGGATTTCATAGATAGAATGCGTACGCAGTTAGGTGCTGAGGCGGACGATTTGTTTCGTGCGTTGGAGACGGATGCGCCTACCAGCATTCGCTTGAATACCAAGATGGATGTGCTTACTTTCCCTTGCGATACAGAGGAAGTGCCATGGCATTTGGAGGGGTATTATCTGTCGGACCGTCCACCTTTCACGTTAGATCCTTTGTTCCATGCGGGTTGCTACTATGTGCAGGAAGCCAGTTCGATGTTCGTGCAACAGGCGTTGGAGCAGTATGTGTCGCAGGATAGCATCGTGTTGGATTTGTGCGCGGCTCCGGGTGGCAAGAGTACGCTTATCAGCGAGTATCTTGGTGATAAAGGTTTGCTGTTGAGCAATGAGGTGGTACGCCAGCGTGTGTTTGTGCTGTCGGAGAACATACAGAAATGGGGGGCGGGCAATACGGTGGTAACCCACAACAGCCCTGCGGAGTACGGAGAGAAATGCCTGAATTTGTTCGATTGTATCTTGGTGGATGCGCCTTGCTCGGGCGAGGGTATGTTCCGCAAGGATGCTGGTGCACGTGAGGAGTGGAGTGTCAAGAATGTGGAGATGTGTGCCGCACGCCAGCGGAGTATATTGTCGGATGTGTGGGATGCCTTGAAACCAGGAGGTATATTGATATATAGCACCTGTACGTTCAACCAGGAGGAGAACGAGCAGAATGCAGAGTGGATAGCCAGGACATTGGGCGCGGAGGTATTGCCGCTCCGTTACGACTCCTCTTGGGGTATTGTGGAAGGTACGGTGGGCTACCATTTCTACCCGCATAAAGTCAAAGGTGAGGGTTTTTATTTGGCAGTTCTCCGCAAGAGCGGCGAGCCTTTTCCTGTGGGTTTGGCGGGTGTACCGAGCAAGACTTTGCGTGTGACGAAATCGGGAAAGACCAAGAAAACCCCTGCGTTCCCTGCTGCGTACGAGCAGGAGATGCGTTCGTGGTTGCAGCACCCCGAGCATTGGGCGATACGTCAGAACGACCGTTTTGCAACGGCATATCCTGCCCTATACAAGGATCTCATTGCTTATTTTGCTGAGCAGTTTACCTGCATCTCCACAGGCTTTGGTTTAGGGGAGGAGCGTGGCAAGCATATCGTGCCGCAGCATAGCCTAAGTATGGCGAAAGACCTCCGTAGAGAGGTCTTTCCGCAGTTGTCGCTCAGTCGTGAGCAGGCGTTGTCGTATTTGCGCACAGAGGCTCTTTCTCTGCCTACTGCTTCTTTGGGCGTCTTGCTTTTGACGTACGAGAACGTCCCTTTGGGTTTCGCGAAGAATGTCGGCAACCGTTTGAACAACCTCTACCCGAACGAGTGGCGTATTCGTCATCTTTAGGGGCATCGCCCAAGCCTTCTGGCAGGGGCAGTAAATCAATCGTTTTCTTCAAGAATTGCTCTATCCGTCGGAATGCGCGCGCATCGTCTGGCGATACGAGTGTGATCGCCTCTCCTGTGTTTTCTGCACGCGCTGTTCGTCCTATGCGGTGTACGTAGTCTTCCACGTCGCGCGGCACATCGTAGTTGATTACGAGCGGTATGTCGTCCACGTCTATGCCGCGTGCGATAATATCGGTTGCCACCAATACGTCCACCTTTCCATTGCGAAAATCCAGCATCACTTCATCACGCTCCTGTTGTTCGAGGTCGGAGAACATGGCACGGGCTTCTATATGCTTGGCGCGCAGGGCGCGCGTGATGTCGCGCACTTTCTGTTTCTTACCTACGAACAGCACCACTTTTTTCAGGTTCTTGCCTTCCAACAGACGCACCACTGCCTGTGTCTTCTGTGGTTCATATACGCGCATTGCCTGCTGATGAATCGACTCTGGCGGGCGGGAAATCGCTATCTGCACTTCTTCTGGCTGGTGCATGATAGCCTTTGCCAACTCGCGGATTTTCGGTGGCATAGTGGCAGAGAACAGGATGGTCTGGCGGTCCTTGGGTAGCCGTTTCACGATGGTCATGATGTCATCGTAGAAACCCATATCCAACATTCGGTCGGCTTCATCAAGGATAAAATACTTCACGCCCGAGAAGTCAACGTCATAGATATTCATCTGGCTCAATAGCCGCCCAGGCGTGGCTATCACCACATCTGCTCCTTTCTGCAATCCTGCCACTTGTGTACTCCATACCGCCCCATCGCTGTTGCCACCGTAGATGGCCACGGAGGAGAAAGGCACGTAGAATCCGAAACCTTCCATCTGCTGGTCTATCTGTTGTGCCAACTCGCGTGTGGGTGCCATGATGATGGCGTTCAGTTTGTTGGGGTCATGGTTGTCGTATTCCAGGTTGGTAAGTAGGGGAAGGATATACGCAGCCGTCTTTCCTGTCCCTGTCTGGGCGCAGGAAATCACGTCTTTTCCTTGTAGTATGATAGGTATCGTCTGTTCTTGCACAGGCGTACAAGTGTCAAAGTGCATATCCCATAGGGCGTCTAATACGCCGTCGGATAGAGGTAATTCATCAAAATACACAGAGTATCGTTTTTGGGGTAAAATATTGAAAAATAGATGATACGTAAAGCATTTGTTCACGTCATAGGTTATCGCCAGTCCTAATGGCGTACTCACACTTTCTCCCAGCCTTCAAAAATTTCTGGGCCGTAGGTATAATCCTCATTAGGCGCATGCAGAGGAGTCCATAGTTGTGCAAAGAACGGATTATGGCGTGCCACCTTGTCCCATTGCCACGGACGTGGATTGGGTTCGTCTGCATAGGGGTAGGGCATACATTCAGGGCACCAATGCCCTCCGAGTAGGATTAGGCGTGGTGATGCTGTGAAGGTATGTCCTTCTGCACACTCCCATTCGAGTGGCGTATCCCAATCGCCTTGTACCATCGCCTTGGATAGACATTTGCCTCCACGGAAAGCGGCTGCTTTCTGCATGTCTTCGATGGTAAAGAGCGACTTGGGTTTCTGCTCATCATAGCCATGGTCAAGCAGCACCATTTCTTTGGATGGATGCGAGGTATCAAAATGTTTCCAATCGGGTATGGCGTTGTAGGCTTCCAAAGAGCCGTAGTACGCATGTATGCGGTCTGTTTTGTGGTGCTTTATCCACCACTGCGTGCCATGTTCTTTGGAGCATGCGAGTTTATACATCATCAGTTTGACGCAATGAGGGAATAGTTTGGCTATTCTTGTGCATGATGCAAACCGTATCAGCGCGGGAATGGCAGGGCTTTTTGCCATTTGGCGGAAATAGTCTTGCACAGGAATGTTTGCGCGGAAGTGGAGGTGGTTTTCCAGACGGTCGCCGTCTATATACCACATACCGTGGAAATTACGCAACGCAAACCATTTGGGTGCAAATATCTGTTCGGGTCGTGGGCAACCTGTTGCCTCCAAGATGAGGTACTCAAACTCGTAGTTGCTGATACGATATTCTTTGCCCGAGCCTATGTTGTAGTAGTTGTTCCAGAAGTCTTCTGCCACTTCGGGGCGGCATACGCGCTCCAATAGTCGTCCGCTGTCTTCCACGGTCGCCCATTCCAATACACCTCTGAGGGGAACGTGGAACATGATAGGGTCAAAATTGTTGAAAATAGCAGGATGCAGTATTCCCGATTGGCGTAGGCTCACCCAGCGTTTGATAGGCGAATTGGTGATGATACGTTCCGCCATCACCTTGGTAAGTCCGTAGTGGTCATATGCCGACACGCAGATGGGGTCGCCTGCTCGCCCCCAGTGAAGCGGTTCGCGACGGTCGCCCATTTGTGCCACGCTACCTATATATACCACTTTGGGTTGTTTCTCTTCGGGCTGTGCGAGCACCGCATCTCGGATATACTCTGCTGCTGTTAGGTTGGTCTTGCGTGTGGCAATCGGTCGGTAATCGGCGTAGGGGGATACCATACCGCCTACGTGTAGCACGATGTCCGCCCCCGTTACGCCTTGCAGGATGTCTTCGTAGCGCGTGAGGTCTCCCCATATGATGTGCAGCTTCTCGGCAAGTGGTGCTAATTTCTCTTTATTTCTCTGACTTGGACGTGCGAGGATGCGCAGGTCGTACAGATCGGGGTATTTTAGTATTTCCTGCATACCGGCCCATCCCATAACGCCCGTTGCGCCAGTTAGAAAAACGGTTGTTTTGCTCATAATCTTGTTTGTGTACTTTGTATGGTTTCGTAGAACCTTTCAGGCTATTGTTGTATGTTGGCTGTGCAATCTTTGATGCACAGTGTTGGTGGCTTAGAATTTATAGGCACCCCCTAGTAGGAAGTTGATGCCCTCTGTCTGGTAGCCGTAGTATATGTCGTTGTGGCGGTGGATGAAGTTGTTCAGTTGTAGGAATGCTGCCCACTGTTTCTCTTCGTACTGACAGCCGAGGTTGAGTTGCACGGTTGGTTTCAGCACCTTGTCGCCTATGGTGGTCATGGCAAGCCGTTTTCCTTCAAAGTAGTTGTCCGAGTAGAGCGACCAGTGTTCGTCTATCCTCCCTTCTATGCGTAGCGACAAATCCCAGTTGGCGCGGTCGTATATCACGCCTTCTGGCACCTTCCCATCAGACTTCGTGAAGAACTGCTGATAATCTGCGGGTATGTCTTCGTGTCGGAAACTATCCCAAAGATAGTAGTTACCGCCCAGTTTGATATTGATGATATCTTGGTAGTGATAGTGAAAGAGTGCGCCGATTTTCCCCCGTCCATAGTCGGAATAGGCATATACGAAAGTGCCTGGCATATGTTGTTTTGATTTGCCTGCAAATTCATGTACGGTGGCAATTAGGGTACGTTGGTTGATGAGGTAGGCGTAGCCTCCGTAGAGGTTTATCAATAGGTCTCTATGGGGTTTTATATGAAAGCCAATCGTTCCGTCAATAGGGGTGTAACTCGCTGTATGATGCGAGGTGATACCCGATTTCAACGCACGGTATGGCATAGATTCTACGTACGATTGCAGGTTGCCTGTACCGATTTTCCCCGTGAAATCACCGTATATAGTGAGCCATTCCTTGGCTATCTGTCCTTCAAACTGTACGTTTGGTGAGGGTGCGAAGGAGATGTTTTCGTTGGTGGAGAGCATTTGTCCACGCCCTATGTTCAGGTCTAAGTTCACTCCCACATGCAGGTTAAACCGCTTCCCCGCGTAGGCGTAATAGGGTTCTATGCGTATGGCGTGGCGAGGATTGTATAGCGAGTCTGCTACGGCTTCGGCATAGATGTTGTCTGCCTGTTCTATGTTGGACGTGCTAATGAAAGCATCCATTGCAGACAGTTTGGCTCCAACACGATGCCTCCCTGTCTTGTATGCGAGATTCAGTCTGGTATGCAATTGGTTTTCTGTGGCATATTGAGGCAGTGCAAACAGCGTATAGCCTACTTGCACTTGATACTGAAAGTCTTGTTTATGGTTGCTTTTAATGCCCACGAAAGCGTCTGCTCCCCACGTCGTTTGCTTGTCATAGGCTTGCAGTTCGCTGTGCCTGTGAATGGTTAGTTTTTCGCTGTTTGGGTCGAAATATCGCCCGTAGTGTGTGAAATACTGGTTTCTTCCTTCGAAGCCGAAATAGAGTTGGTTCGCAGAGAACGAGTGCGCAAATCGCAGTCCTACCTTTGTTTTGCTGTTGGCGCGTATGCCCCATTGTGCACGGTGATGCGCATATATGTCCAGGATGTCTTTTGCTCGTTTGCGGTTGCCTTGCCTGTTCAGGCTGTATCCGAAGTCGAATAATGTGTTGGTATGTCCCAGTCCACCCCGCACATAGCCGTGCAGCGGTTCTGGGTTGGTAAAGCGAGTGGGTTGGCTGAGCAGGTCGTTGGTATTGAATGCAGGACTGCACATCGCGTTGTAGTCTGAGTATTCAACGCTATGTGCAGGCACCTCTGTTTCTGTGATGGCAGGTTTACGGTTTATTTTCCCAGCGGACTGCACCACAGGCTGAAACTCTCTTTCTACCGTTACATTTCTGTTGAGAGCCGTGTCGGTTTGAGCGTTTGCGACCATCGCAATGCTTGCGAAGAAGGCAGTATATAGTTGTTTACGTGTCATGCTTATTCCTCTGTTGTTATCAGTCGTTCTTGAATGCGCGTCGGTATATCGTCTTTTTCAGACGCAGGATGGTAGTTCTCTTGCAGCGAAAGCAGGTATTGCTGTGCCTGGAAGGTATCTCCGCGTTGTGTATTGATGTCAGCAAGCAGGATTAGCGCGCGTGCTAACCAATACTGTTGCTGTGTGTTCATTTGTGCGAACGACATCACTTCTTCCTCTGCCTTGTCCAAATCATTCTCGCGGAAATAGCATTCCGCCAATAGGTATTTGGCTTCTGCGCCGTTGGCGGTACGCACTTCGTATGCCAATGCGCTTAGGTCTGCTTGTGCATTCTCCCATTGCTCTAATGCGATATATGCTTTCGCGCGGTTGTAGCGTGCCTCTGCCATCACCTCTGTTTTCTCGCTGTTGGTGGTATATTCTTCCAATATCTGTGTGGCTATGTCTATGGTAGAGCGATGTTGTCCGAGGAAATAGGAGGTGCGCAGTATGCCGAGTCGTGCAATGTCCGTATTTTCTGCCGACGATGACTGCGATAGCATACGATAGAAATAATCAAGGGCTGTTGTGTAGTCTGCCGCGTCGTAACTCAGTTCCGCCACACGCATACATGCTTCTTCCATGTAAGGGTTGCCTGCAATGTCTGCCAGGAGACGGTATTCCCGCAAGGCTTCTTCGGGTTTGGCAAGGCGGTAGTAGGCATCTGCAAGTTGATATTGTGCTGTGGTGCAATAGCGTCCTCCTGTACAGTAATGCGTGAGGTAGTTGCTGAGTGCCGTGGTGGCAGCGGGGTAGTTGCATTGTATGTATTGCAGTTCGGCAGCCGCGTACGATAGCGAATCGTCTGCTGTGGTGATGTGCATGTTCACTTTGCTCAGTTGCTTGGTGTAAGCCAGATACGCTGCTATGTTGTTGGTGGCTACGTAGAGTGCTTCCAAGGCGTCCAATGCTGCATAGGCTTCCTCTGTGGCAGGGTAGCGTTGTATGGTCTCTTTGTAAGCGCTGATGGCTTGTTCCGTCTCTTGTAGGTTACCGTAGAGCATGGCGCGTTCCAAGGATGCCTTGCGTGCGAGATTGCTGTTGGGATAATCGCCGAGTAGTGATTCGTACGACAGGATTGCCGCGCGCTCGTCGTCCAATTGCAGTTGTGCGCGGGCTATTTCGTAGAGTCCGTCGTCCGCGTAATCCGATTTGGGATAGCGCGTTACAAGGGTACGCATGGTGTTGATTTTCTCTTGGTATTTGTGCAGAAGTCCTTGTGCATATCCTTTTTGGAAGGTGGCGTAGTCCGACCCTGTGGCGTTTTGGTCTATCACCTGCCCGTAATATACGATGGCAGTGCTGAAATTGCGTGCGTTGAATGCGCAGTCTCCGAGCCTGTTGAGTGCATCGGCGTATGTCGGGTCATTGGCGGTTGCCATGTCTATATAGCGTATGAACTGTTGCTCTGCTTCTGTGTATCGATGCATGGCGAACAGTGTGTACCCATAGAGGTAGAAGGCAATGGGGTAGTTGGCGGACTGGCGCACGTCGGGTTGCGCGTAATACCTGCCCAGGTCGCGCGCGCATTCTTCGTAGTCGTGCAGTCGGTAATTGGCTTCTGCGCGCCAGTAATAGGCTTCCGTTGTGAGGTCTTGTTGGGAGGAGACGGGCTGTTGCAGCACGTCTGTCATCCATTGCCTTGTCTGTTCCATTTTCCCTTGCAGGAATGCGTCCACGCCCAATTGGTAGCGTAGATACTGCTTCGTGCCGTTCAGTTGGTTTACGGCAGTGTTGCTCAGTTCGTCCGTATGTATTGAATCCAATATGTTGAGTGCGGCACGGTAGTTCTTCGAGCGCATGAACGCATCGCCTAAAAGGGTGAATATGCGGTCTTTATACGGGCTGTTGGGATAGTCTTTGAGGAATGAGGTGAATGCTTTCACGCTCTCGCCCAATGCGGTGGACGATTCGTAGGTGCAGAGGGTGTAGTTGTAACGTGCTTCTTCGGTGATACGTGGCGTGAGTTGATACGCCATGGCTGCCTGATACGACAGTTTCGCTTGTTCCGTTTGCCCCAGGCGACGGTACGCATTGCCTAATGTGAGACAGGTACTTTCCGATAGCGTATCCCGTTTTTGTGGCACTTGTTTGAGATACCTTGCGGCATCTTCGTAGTCCTCTATCTGGTAGGCAGCCATGCCGAGCAGGTATATGTCATTTCGCACGAGGGGTATCTCTTGGCTGACGATGGATTTCTCGTATGCTTTGAGGTGTGCCACGGCGTTTTTGTAATCGCCTTTCTGGTAGTATATCTCGCCGAGCATGCGGTGCAGTTCTCCTTGGTTGCTGTTATCTGGCTGGCTTTCGAGCAGGGCTTCTGCGCGCGCTTGTGTCTCCACTGCGTCTCCTTGTGCGTAATACGACTGTACGATGAAATAGGGTACGGTGGCTTGGTATTCACTCACGTTTTCCAACGACAGCAGCGCGGGCAATGCCTTGTCATACTGTTTCAGTTTGTACTGACAGTAGGCGTAGTAATAGGTGGCTTTTTGTGTGTAGGGATTGGCAGACTTGCGTAGCAGGCTGAAATAGGTGATGGCGCGGGCGTATTCCTGCAACATCAGGTTGGTGTACCCGCGATAGAACTGGTAGTCGGCCTGATGCGGACGGTTCAGTGCCTTGAAATCCACCTGTTCCAAGTCCTTTGCGGCATTTTTCCATTTTCCTTTCTCTGCATATAGCACGCCCGACATGAAATGTATCTCATCTTTGTATGTGCTGTACGGGTAGCATTGCAGATAGGTTTTCAGGTCGTTCTGCAAGTTTTCATCACGTGTCTCGAAGCGTGTCGATAGTTGGTTGTATGCAGTCTCCATAGCAGGAGTCCCAGCCGTTATGCCGAGGCTCCATGCGATGGAAATGATGAAAAGAAAAGTCTTTCTCATATCGTTATGGCGATTAGTCCCCAATGCCTAATCGGATTGGGTAGCACTTTGTGTTTAGCGGTTTTTACGGTGTTTGCGTTGCATTTGGCGTTGCTTGCGACGATTGATGACGGTCAGTATGGCAATCCCTGCCAAGAGCACGAGTACCACTGCGATAAAGATCAGGATACCTCCCGACAGGTTGTCGCCTTTCACGCGGTTCCACATGCTTAGCATGGCTTCTGTCTCTGCTCCGCAGTCGTGCATCAGTGCGCAGTGTTCAATCACTGCTTGGTCGGGGTAGAACACTTGGTTGGCGTGTACCGCTTCTGCACCTTCGCCGAAGAAATAGGTCAGGTCTGTCGTCTCTTCTATGTTTTCTTCGTCGTTTGCCCATTCGAGGATTTCTGGTGATGCGATGACGCTCACGTAGCCTATCTCCTCCATATTGTATATGGCGTTCTGCGGCATACACATATAGTTGATGAAATAACTTGCCGCCTTTGTGTTCTTGGCATATTTGGGAATGCACCATCCGTCAAACCATACGTTCGACCCTTCTTCTGGGACGAGATACGCCAGTTCAACGCCCACTTCAGCGGCTTCATCTATGGCCCACTGTGCGTCGCCCGACCACGATACGTTCATCCACGTGTTCCCTTTGGTCATTTCTTCCTTGCCGAAATCCACTTCCCAGCCTGCTATGTTTTCTTTGGCTCGCAGCAGGATGTCTTCCACGCGTTGGATACGTTCTGGCGTCAGGTGTGCTACGAGTTCATCGCGTGTCACCTCCCCGCGTGCTATCTCCTCGCGGTATGCGTATAGCACCACCACCGAGTAGATATCGCGAAACGCATCTTTCATGAAGATGTGGTTCTTGAATTTCGGATTGAGCAGAAATTCCCAGGAGCGGATGTCCTCTTCTTGCACGTGTGCAGGGTTGTAGAGTACGCCCGTTGTCCCCCACATATAGCCCACGGCGTAGTCGCTCACTTGCAGGGTGCTGTCGGGTGCCATTTGTTGAAATTTCCCAATGGCAAAGGGGGCTACGTTTGTGGTGTAGTCGGGCGTGTTGCCAAAGTCTTTATTGATAGGTAGCAGCAGGTTTTCGCGCAGCATACGTTCAATGATATACTCGCTTGGGCATATCACGTCGTAGTCTTCCTTGCCCACTTCTATTTGTGTGAGCATCGACTCATTGATGTCGAATGTCTGGTAGATAATCTCCACCTCTTCCCCTGTTTGTTCTTTGTACCAGGCGGGGAAGGTGTTGAGGACATTGTCCATGTCGATGTAGTCTGCCCAGTTATAGACCTTCAATGTATGTGCTCTGTCTGCTGCCGCAGCGATTTGTGTGTTCACACCAGAGAATGCTACTGCGCAGAGCGCGATGAACAAAATGCGTCTTTTCATTTCTTCAAAGATTGTTGTTTGGCTTGTTTGTTAGTACGATAGTTGATGATGAATAGTCCGATGAGGATAGTGAGGAATATCAGGCTGAATAGCGGTCGCAGTTCGGGCGTGAGTCCGCCTTTCCGTGCATCGGCGTAGATGAATGTCGAGAGGGTGTCCAATCCGTTCGAACCCTTTGTGAAGAACGTCACGCCGAAGTCGTCTATGGAGAGGGTCAGAGAGAGGATAAAGCCCGAAATCATTCCAGGCAGCAGTTCGGGCATCAGCACCTTGCGCAGGGCTTGTGCGGGCGTTGCGCCGAGGTCAAGAGCCGCTTCGTATATATTGGGGTTCATCTTTGTCAGTCGTGGCATCACGCTCAGCACTACGTAGGGCGTGCAGAACACCACGTGGGCGATGAGTACGGTCCAGAACCCTCTGCTTATCCCGAGGAATACAAAGAGCAGGAATAGGGAGATGCCAGTCAGTATGTCGGGGTTTATCATCGGCACGGAGTTGAGGAAGGTTACTATCTTCCTATCGCGTTGCCGCATGTTGTATATACCTATTGCGGCCAATGTACCCAGCAGGGTGGATATGGCTGCGGCTGCAAATGCGATGACCACGGTGTAGAATATCGCGTGGTATAGGTTGGGGTCAACCTGCACGTTTGCCACGCGGTCGTAGCCTGTGAATAGGTTTTCGTATAGCCCGAAGGTGAATCCCGTCCAGTTGCCGAACACCTTGCTTTTGGTGAAGGAGAATACGAATATCAGTAGGATAGGCGCATAGAGCAACAGCAATAGCAGCCATAGATACGCCTGTCCCACGACACGTGTGAGCGTACTGCTTTTTTCTACTTTGGAGTATTTTGCCATTTCCGTAGTCCCTTAGATGTTGATGTTTCTCGCCCCATCTTCCTCGTTCGTTCCTCCGAGGAATGAGGTCAATCCTATGATTATCAGCAGTATCAGCGATAGTGCTGCGCCGTAGTTCCACATGGTGATACCTCCTTCGCTGAAACTGCGCTGTATCAGTGAGCCGAATAGTGTCACCTTGTTGTGTGTCAGCAGTTCCGAGATGGCGAAGGTGGATACGGTGGGCATAAATACCATGATGATGCCCGAGTATATACCGGGTTTCGAGAGCGGCAGGATGACCTTTGTGAAGACCTTGGCTTTGTTCGCCCCAAGGTCTTGTGCGGCTTCTATCAGGCTCGTGTCCATCTTCTGCAAGGTATTGTAGATAGGATATATCATAAACGGCAGGAAGTCATATACCAGGCCGAATAGCAACGCCCCTTCGCCTAAGGGCAGCCCGAACATATGGAATAGTTCCACCGTGGCTATCGTGCGTAGCAGGAAGTTTATCCACATCGGCAGGATAAAGAGTATCGCCATCACCTGTGGGGTCTTAAACGACTGCATCGCCATGATATATGCTGCGGGATAGCCGAGTAGCAGACAGATTATGGTGGTCATCAGTGCTATCGCGAGGGAGTAGATAAAGGTGTTTACGGCTTCCGTCTTGGTAAAGAAACTGACGAAGTTCTGCACGGTAAACTGCCCGTTGATGTCCGTGAATGCATATACGCCGATCATTATCAGCGGCAGCACCACTAATAGTACCAGGAATAGCACATACGGCGCTGCCCACGATCGGCGTGTCTGCAGCATATTTCTCCATCGTATCTTCATCGCCTTATGCTATGTCTATGCCGTCAAACTTGATACCTACGCGGTCGCCGTCGTCCCATATGTCGTTGGTGTCCACGTATATGTCTTCGCCTTCGTCCGTGCGCACTTGCAGGTGATAGTGATCGCCCTTGTAGAGGATGAAATAGACCTCTCCTTGCATGATACCGTCTTCCTCGTTGTCTTGCAGGCTCACTTTGTTGAAAGGAATGTCGTATTCTTTCTCGTTTATAATCAGGTGGTTGCACAGTCGTTCTTTCTGCATCACCTGTATATCTTCGGGTTTCACGAGTATGCCCACTTCCTTGCCGGGCTCAAACGCGTGGTAGTCCTGTATCATCAGTTCGTAGCCGTTGTCGGTCAGTATGGTCATCTCGTAATGCACGCCTTTGAATATGCAACTCTGCACCTTTCCTACCAATTGCCATGGGTTGTTGCTTGTCGTTGCCGGTCCTATGTACCAGTCTTCGGGGCGCACCACCACATCCACGGGTGTGTTCTCGCCGAAACCTTTGTCCACACATTCGAAGTCGCGCCCGCAGAAATGCACGAGTTCATCGCGCACCATTGTGGCGTCGAGCAGGTTGCTTTCGCCTATGAAATCCGCCACGAAGCAGTTTTGTGGTTCGTTGTATATATCTGTGGGGGTACCTATCTGTTGGATTTTCCCTTCTCGCATCACCACCACACGGTCGCTCAATGTCAGTGCCTCTTCCTGGTCGTGGGTCACGTAGATAAAGGTGATGCCGAGTTTGCGGTGCATCTCGCGCAGTTCCATCTGCATGTCTTTCCGCATTTTCAGGTCAAGGGCGGCAAGCGGTTCATCCAACAGCAACACTTCGGGTTCGTTGATGATGGCACGCGCTATCGCCACGCGTTGTTGCTGTCCGCCGCTCAGCGAGTTCACATCGCGAAACTCGTAGTCGCTCATGCTGACCATTTTCAGTACGCGTTTCACGCGTTTCTCCATTTCGGCGTGTGCTACGCCTTTGAGTTTCAGTCCGAACGCTACGTTCTCGAATACGTTGAGATGGGGGAATAGCGCGTACTTTTGGAATACGGTGTTCACGGGGCGCTTGTGGGGCGGCATCTCCGTCACGTCCTCTCCGTTCAGGAGGATTCCTCCGTTTGTGGCTACCTGAAATCCTGCTATACATCGTAGCAAGGTGGTTTTGCCGCATCCCGAAGGCCCTAAAATGGTTACAAACTCGCCTTTCTTAACCTGAAGGCTCACATCGTCCAAGGCAAATTTCCCATCCTCAAACTGTTTCGAGACATGGTTCACCTCAATGATAAACTCAGACTTTTGCATCCGCGTAAAAACAGACAACTGCGAAAAAAAGGTAAATAAATCGTGTTAGTAGTAATGAAATATCATATAGTGAGATTTTCAATTCAGCCCGCAAAGTTACTGCTTTTTTTTGGAATATGCAAGCCCGCTCCGCATTTTCCAAAAAACCGCACTCAATTTTCTCTGTTTCTGCATTTTTACATAACTATTTTAGGTATGCTGTGGGGCGTATAGTAACGGTTTATAGCAAGTCTCCAAGTGCAGGCTTGGCACTTGCCGCCAGAGAGTGCTTGTAGCCTTATGCCTGTTTCTTGTCGCTGCAATTGCACTTCCCTCATCCTCATTTCGCATCTCCGCCCCCTCGAAAAAGCCTTTCCTCCCTGTCCTGTTCCCTCCCTTTTTTCTTTCTTTTGGGAATTAACATAATTTTATATTATTGTCGCTTCCGTGTCCATCGACTGTCAATTGTTTGTCTTTATCGCAACATAGCCGTAACATAGCCGTAACATAGCCGCAACATAAGCGTAACATTATCGCAACATAAAAAGACCAAAATGCGGTCAAAAAGCCGTTTTTGAATAGAAATATCTCTGTTATATTGTTAAAATAACTAAATATAAACCTCCTTTCAAAATCGCTTTTTGTATCCCATTGCCTATGTGATTGTCCTCTACGCTATTTTCTCGACGCTATGCCTATCCTGAATTTAGGGTGAGATTTTGTGCGGATGCAGACGCACGAGTCCGCTAATCAGATTGTTTCGAGCCATTTTGAGCCTAATGGTTTCGGCACTGAAACTGTTCTTTGATACGCCCAATGATGCTGTTCCTGCTGTGCAATCCTCTGTTTTATGGCGCAGAATTAAGGCGTCATAGAAGGCTGTTTTGAGGTAAATCAATAGGCAAAAACCACTGTGTGCAGGAATGTTTCCAACGATAGATGCTGTGGACATAGAGATGAGTTTATGTCGAAAATATGTTGTAAAACATATATTCTCGACTTATATGCGATTTTACCCGTATTCATCGTGCTTTTTGAGGCTTGAAAAGATGAAAAATACCTTTATTTTGACCTCTATTCTGTTTTGTAAGAGCAGTGTATGTACATTTTTGTACTTATTTACGGACGATATTGTACTTGTCTAATATGTTTATGTTGTACTTTTGCGACCGATTTGATTGGGGGCGCAACGGTTGTCCCGCAGGCGGGTGTGAGACAGGGTGAGTGGGGCAGCGAGATGGAACGATAGGGAATAAACAATAAATAACCAAATACAAAACTTAAAATCTACATCACATGAAAAAGATTTTCTTTTTGGCAAGTGCGCTATTGTTAAGCGCAATTTCCGTTAACGCACGTGTCTATGTGCAGACTGCCAACGAAAATGATCCCAAGTGGAACACAGCGATTATTGGCGAGAATGCGAAAGTAATCACTTTTACCTCCGTAGCAGATCTACCGACCACAGGTGAGAAAGAAATTTGGTTTGCAGCAGGAACATATACGTTTGATGCTGCGTTTAATATAGCACAGTATGATGCTGTAATGGCTGGTGGTTTCCAAGGTACAGAAACATCCTTGGAACAGCGTGAGATGATAGCAGGTGGCAAAGCATATGATTTCGCGTATGAGACTATTTTGCATGGTTTAGGCACGTCTCGTCTGATTCATAACGATGCCAACAAATACAGAACATCGTTCGATGGTTTGACCATGTCCGGTTTTGCTTTTGAAGGCAGTGGAGCCATCGCATCTTTGAAAGGTACTGCTGCCAATGTGGTGGCAGTTAGAAATTGCAAGTGCTTGGATAATAAGGCGACAGATGGTGGTTCGTTCCATCTCTACAATGGTTGTGCAGTGATAGAGAACTGCTATTTTGAAGGGAACATTGCTACAAGGCAGGGTGGTGCGATTTATAGCAACATATCTTCGCAAGAATTAGTCATTCGCAATTGCTGTTTCATAAATAATGAAGCACAAATATCAGACAACAATGCAGGAGGTGCTGTACATTTCCAAAACGCAGGAACCCTTCAAGTTGCAGGTTGCTGGTTTGAAGGTAACACAGCACCCAACTTAGGACAAGGTGCCGCGCTTTCTAATAATGGTAAGAATACGGCAAATGTTGTTGCTAACAACGTGTTCGTGAACAATGTAGCAAACGTAGAAGGTGGCAAATGCGTTGTGCTGATGGAGCATGGCATGTTCTATTACAATACTTTGGTAGAAAACGAGGGTGGTGCCGCACTTTGGCAGAAAGCAGGTATTTGCAAGAACAATGTATTTTGGGCTACTGATTTGGAAAAGGCGCGCCATAGCCTTGGCGAAGGTACCGTTTATACCCACAACGCAGGTGTAAGAACGTGGGCAGAGGGTGCGGATGCAAGCAATATCGTTATTTCGACCAGCAATACCCTTATGGTAGGCGATGTAGAGGGCACGCTTTATGCCAATTTCGTTAATCCGGAGGCAAAGAATTTCGCTTTGGCGCAAGGTTCTGCGTTGATTGGTCGCGGTGAGGCCATCGAGGGTATCACCACTGACATTCTGGGTGCAGCGCGCAAGACGGCAGATATGGGTGCGTATGCATTCGATGGCACAAGCACGGGTGTAGAAAACACCGCCGCAGAGCCTGTTGATATCCGTGCTGCATTGGAAGCAGGCGAGGTATATACCTTGCTGGGGCAGCGTGTTAGCGAGGTAAAAGCGGGCAATATCTATATTGTCGGTGGTCATACCGTATTGGTTCGCTAACGGTGTAGTGCAGACGCCGAGCGTGAGAAAGGTCGAACGAAATTCAACAATAACATTAAAATCAATACACACAATGAAAAAGTTTATTCTATCTATCGGTCTTTTGTTGGGCGCACTGAGCCTGTCGGCCGAGAGCGTAGTGTATGTAGCCCCCGAGGCTTGTGGTGATGGCACAGGTTCCAGTTGGGCGAATGCTATGGGCGATATCCAGTCGGGTATTCGTGAGGCAAAGAAAGATGTTACAGGTCAGACTGTGGTATGGGTGAAAGGTGGTACGTACAATTTGGCGAAGCATATCGTCATCAACGACTCTGTCAGCATCTACGGTAGTTTCGCAGGTACGGAGACGGCATTGGAGCAGCGTGCAAAGAACTCTGACGCGGCTTGGGATTTCGCTAATCCTACTATTCTGGACGGTCAGGACACAATCACCTGTATCCGTGCAACCAAGAATATGACCGTACCCGTTGTAATCGACGGTTTCGTGGCGCAGCATGGTAGAGCAACGAAAGCGCATAACGAGAGCGGAGGCGGTGTACGCCTATACCATAACGTGACGCTCCAGAACTCAATCGTGCGCAATTGCCATTCCGAGCAGTCTTCGGGTGGTATCCAGGTTTCTCCTGGTGGTAACGTGTACAACTGCTTGGTGGAGAACAACTCCCAAGAGAACGATGCCAATGGTGGTGGTGGTATCAATGTGAACACCTCTTCCGGTGGTTTCGAAGTGCAGATTGAAGGTTGCGTCATTCGTGGCAATACCTCTGACGTACGCGGTGGCGGTATCAACTGCCAGGGGCAGACGGCTACGTATATCAACGCTTGCCGTATCTACAACAATAGCGCAGTGAAAGCCGACGGTACATTGGCGCCGGGTGGTGCTATCTACGACAATGGTGCGCAGCAGAGTCATATCACCAACTGTGCGATTTACAACAACACAGGTTCAAACGCCATCTACCTCAAAGCCAACGAGTTTATCAACAATACCGTTGTGAAAAACGTGGGTGGTATCTATATTGTCGCAGGTACAAGCACCGCATTGGTTTGCAACAACATCGTTTGGGCTTGCTACACCGCAGCCGACCAGACCACGGCTACCAGCATCGGCGGCAACAATATCACAGGTATGAAGGTGTTCTACAACTTTACCTACAACCCTGTCCCTGATAGCAAAGGTTGGGTGCTTTCTGCAAGCGAGGAAATACCGAACACCAATATGCAGTTTGTTTCGAACAACACCAACGGTGATACCGATCCTACGACAGTGGATGCCGACAAGGCAGAAGGTAAGTCCTTGGTAGGTCCTCACTTTGTAAACCTCTCTTCGTTCGCGGGTGCAGTTCCCGCTGAGGGATTGACAGAGGTAGAGAAAGCGGAACTGTTGGCAGAGTTGGATGAGGTAGATTTGCATATTGATGCCACTTCTGCATTGCTCAATGCAGGCATGGCTGTTGAGACTCTGACATCCGATTTAGAGGGCAACAACCGTCCGCAGGGCGAACGCTACGATGTCGGTGCTTATGAGTTGCCTTATTTCGATGTTCTGATTGGTGAATATGCTGCCGAAGAGGGCGAAATCACAGACGAGTTCGGTATGCCCATTGCAGCAGGTTCCACGTTGTCCTGCATCAGTGGTAGTCCCTTGCGCTTGTACTTGCTTCCCGCAGAAGGAGACGCTCCCTACCAGATTTTTATGGTTAAATCGAATGATGGCGGTCTGACCTTCGAAGGGGAAGAGCAGGATATCACCTCTTTGTTTGATGCAGAACTACTCACTTTGGATATCCGTGTTGAGTACTCGTTCAAACTCAAAGTGGTATGGAAAAAGATGGAGGAGAGCATCTCCAATACCGAAGCCAACACTTTGCGTGTGATGCCGATGAACCACGGTGTGGTAGTGAGCGGCTTGCAAGAAGGTGTTGCCGTCGAGGTATTCGATATCAACGGTCGTGCTGTTTACAGTGAGGTGGCTCGCGCAGAGCGCATGGACATCATGTTGGAGACAGGTATGTATATTATCCGTCAGGGTGCGAGTCGTGCCAAGGCGATTGTAAAGTGATACGGTAAGGTTCAATTTCAATACTATCTTCCCGACGGCACAGGATAGATTGCCGTCGGGAAGATAGCACTAACATTCCAAACCATGAAAAAACTCCTATCCATTCTTTTCTTTCTATTGGCTACCACTTACGGCGTGTATGCGCAGTCTGCCTTTTCGGGCGTGGTAGTGGATGAGTATGGCGAGCCGCTTATCGGTGTGAACATACTCATCAAAGGTACCAGTACAGGTACGATGACCGATTTCGACGGAAACTTCCAGATGAGCGTGAAAGACAACGATGTGCTGGTTGTTTCCTATCTCGGTTTCAAGACACAGGAAGTGAGCATCAATCGGAAAAAGCAACCGATGAAGATCACCTTGTATGAGGATAAGCAGGCGCTGGACGAAGTGGTCGTTATCGGTTACCAGGATGTACGCAAGAAAGACCTCACAGGTTCGGTCAGCAAGCCGAATATGGAAGAGATGCTAAAGGCCTCTGTCCCCAGTTTCGACCAGGCTTTGGCGGGTCGTGTAGCAGGTGTGAACGTTTCTTCTGGCGAAGGTATGCCTGGTGGCGAGATGAATATCGTCATCCGTGGTAGCAACTCGGTTACGCAGGACAATTCACCGCTCTATGTCGTGGACGGTTTCCCTGTGGAGGATGCCAGCATCGCATCGTCTATCAACCCCAATGACATCGAGAGCCTCGATATATTGAAAGACGCTTCTGCTACCGCTATCTACGGTAGCCGTGGCGCAAACGGTGTTGTGATTATCACCACCAAAAAGGGTGCGGTAGGAGCACCCCAGATTACGTACGACGGTAGTGTCGGTGTGCAGCATGTGAGCCGTACCCTTCCTATGTTGAGTGCGTACGATTTTGTAAAGTTGCAGACCGAAATCTATACAGAAAACGAGTTGAATAGCAAAAGTGGCTATTTCCCCACCAAACAGCTCTTGTTAGACGAATACGGGAGTATTCCTAATAGTTACTTCGCTGCTTTGTTGGCGGACAAACCCAATGACTATCAGGTCTCTTTGGAAGACTACCGCAATATAGACCAATACGATTGGCAGGACCTTATCTTCCGTGATGCCGTACAGACCAACCACAGCGTGTCAATGACAGGTGGCACACCCGAGGCGCGCTACAATGCCTCTCTGTCTTACTACTACCAGGACGGTGTTGTGAAGCATAGCAACTACAATCGTTTTCAAGGACGTATCGGCACGCATGTCAAGAAGAACCGTTTGACGGTCGACTTGAAGGCGAATTACAGTTGCGCCACCCAGATTGGTGCCTCGCCCTCGCAGAATCAGTATTCGGGTATGAACAACCTGTTCTACTCCGTTTGGGGCTATCGTCCTATCACGCAACCTTCCACACGTATGGAAGACTTGTTGAACTCTGCACAGGACGAGAACATCAGTGCCAATATCGACTATCGTTTCAACCCTATCAAGTCTTTGGCGAACGAGTATCGTGTCAACCGTACGCACAATGCGCAGTTCAACGGTTTCTTGGAGTACGAGTTTATCAAAGGTCTCAAACTCCGCGCCACAGGAGGTTACACGCTCTACAACCGCAAGACAGAATCTTTCAACAATAGCGATACCCGCTACGGTATGCCTACCTCCACCGACAAGGTCAATGCCACCTTCGGGGACTACGAACGCCACACGTGGTTGAATGAGGACTATATTACCTACCAGACCAACGTAAATAAAGCCCACAATATCAGCGTTATGGCGGGTGTCAGTCTGCAGGGCTCCAAGTATAAGTACTATACGATGCGCACCATCCATATCCCCTACGAATCTTTGGGTATGGCAGGCATGCAGGACGGTACGCCCACTAATGTCACTTCTGGGCAGACCGACTGGACGATGTTCTCCTATTACGGTCGTTTCTCCTACGACTACAAGTCGCGCTACTATATCACCGCCACGTTCCGTGCCGATGGTAGCAGCAAGATGGCGGAGGGCAACAAGTTTGGCTATTTCCCCTCGGCTTCTGTGGCTTGGTCTATCAGCGAGGAGGACTGGGCGAAGGCGGCAAACCCATGGCTTAGCAATGCCAAGATACGTGCATCGTGGGGACAGACGGGTAACAACCGCGTAGGCGAATACGATGCGTATGCCCAGTTGATACAGCAGAAAGCCCTTTCTGGTGGAATCTATTCGGGTGTCTATGGTACCAACAATACTATCAACGTTGGTGTTGTTCCCCATTCCTTGGCAAACAAAGACCTCCGCTGGGAGACCACCACCCAGACTGATATAGGTTTAGACTTGGGATTGTTCAGTGATCGCTTGGAGTTTATTGTGGACTGGTATAACAAGGTAACCGAGGACTTGCTCCTCGCTGCCGATATGGCTCCCTCTACGGGTTATCCCACAGCCATGAAGAATGTGGGTTCCGTACTCAACCAGGGATGGGAGTTCACAATGAATGCGCAGCCTGTTAAAGAGAAGAATTTTGTATGGGATATGTCGTTCAATATCTCTTTCAACAAGAATATGGTGCTTGCTTTGGCAGAAGGACAGTCCGCTATGCTCACCAATGCCCGCTTCGACCAGGCATATACGGGCGCGAACTATATCGCCAAGGTGGGTATGCCTATCGGTATGATGTACGGTTATGTCTATGAGGGTACCTACAAGCCTGAAGATTTCGAGGACGGCTCGTTGCGTCCAGGCATACCGCATTTCGCTTCGGAGAACAATACCCAGCCTGGTTTCCCTCGCTATGCCGACCTCAATGGTGACGGTATCATCAATGACGACGACCAGACCATTATCGGTCGGGGCGACCCTGTACACACGGGTGGTTTCACCAATACCTTTACGTTCCATGGCGTGGACATCAGCATCTTCTTCCAGTGGAGTGCAGGCAACGACATCCTCAATGCCAACCGTCTCTTTTTCGAGAATGGCAACAAGTCGAAAGACCTCAATATGTATGCAGCCTATGCGGATCGTTGGACACCAGAAAATCCCGACAGCGACATACCTTGTGTCAGCAATTCGGGTTCCAACAAGGTATTCTCTTCGCGTGTGATTGAGGACGGTTCCTATTTCCGTTTGAAGAACCTTTCTATCGGCTATACTTTCCCTGATGCGATGGTAAAGAAAGCCAAGATGTCCAAGGCGCGCCTCTATTTCTCTGCGCAGAATGTATTTACCGTTACCAGTTATTCGGGTTACGACCCTGAGGTTAGTGTCAAAAATTCGGCACTGACGCCAGGCTTAGACTTCTCCGCTTATCCGCGTGCTATGACCTTCAACTTTGGTGTGAGCATAGGATTCTAATACTCGTAAAATCAAACATTATGAAAAAGCATATTTCGATATACCTACTATTTGCTTGTGTACTGTTCTTGCACAATAGTTGTGATTTCTTGCGCACCGAGCCGCATACGCTTGTGCCTGAGACCTATTTCAATACCGCAGCAGAGGTGGAGAGTTTCTTGACAGGCGTGTATGCTCCTCTTATGGAAGAACATTTTTATGGCGGTCGCTATCAGATGTACCTTGCCAATGGTGATGACCTCACTTTCTATCAGCGTTCCACACCTGCCGGTAGTATCTTTACGGCGGATGCCAATCCTAGCAATCCTTATGTTACGGATCTATGGAAGGTGCTGTACCAGGGTATCAATCGCGCCAATATGTTCATCGAGAATGTGGACAATAATCCTTCCGTCGCGTTGGGTTTGCGCCAGCGTACCAAGGCAGAAGCCTATTGCTTGCGTGCGTTCTACTATTTCCACCTTGTACAGGGGTGGGGCGATGTACCTTTCAAGTTAGAGTCTACCAAGGGTGTGTTGGGTAACGATTGTCCCCGTACCGACAAGCAGGTTATCTACGATACCATTATCAGCAACCTGGCAGATAATATCCGCTACCTGCCTGAGATTACCGAGGTGGCTACGCCTGAGACCCTTTCGAAGACGGCAGTGAAAGGTCTGTTGGCGCGTATCTGGCTGTTCCGTGCAGGTGAGTGCTATCGTGATAATCAGACGCCCGATGAGGCTTTCCGTCAGAAGTGTTTTGAGGAAGCCGCCAAGTGGGCGGGTGAAGTGAAAGAAGAAGGCTTGTGCAATTTGGTACACCCCTACAAGCAGGTATTTTTAGACTACTGCCAGGATCAGTACAACAGTACGGGTGCTATTGAGAGCCTCTGGGAAGTCGCGCTCACAGGCAATGTCATGACGGCAGAGAAAGCGGCAGGACGTATTGGTAATACCATCGGTTTTGGTTCTACCGACTCGCAGGTGGGAATCACCACCCACGTGGAAGAGACAGGTCTGGCTAATCCAGGCTACTCCTATTGTTTCACCTACGCTTCGCTCAAACTCTACGATTTCTACGAGCGCAACGGGGATACGGAGCGTTGCGACTGGAATATCGCACCCTTTGTCTATACCTATGGCAAAGTGGACGGTGTACAGAGTGTGACGGGCAAGAAGTATTGGTATGGCAAACTCGCCCCCGATGATGTAGCCCCCGCAGGTTATACATATACGGAAGAAACCGAGTTGTCGAGCAACAACAACAAGACCCGTTGCTGCGCGAAGTACCGCCGTGAATACGAGAAGGTAACGCCCAAGAACAAGAACTATACGCCCATCAACTATCCTATTCTTCGCTATTCGGACGTGTTGCTTATGTTGGCAGAGGCGACCAATGAGTTGGGTACCGATCCTGCTTTGGTACTGGAATGTGTCAATGCAGTGCGCGACCGTGCGGGCATCGAACTCTTGCCCGAGGGGCTTGGCAAAGACGAGATGCGTGCGGCAATCAAGGACGAGCGTGCTATGGAACTCTGTTTCGAGTCGCTCCGTCGTTGGGACTTGATCCGTTGGGGTGATTTTGTGCGTGATATGCGTGATATGATGGGTTGGGTCAACCGTGCAGGCTGGGGCAACAACTACAAGTATGCCGAGAACTACTACAATGTCAGTGCTACCTACAACTATTTCCCTATCCCTGCCAGCGAGATGTCTATCAACAAGCGTATCACGATGAACAATCCTGGATGGTAACAATGAGCGTTAAAAACACGATACAGATATGAAAAAGAACATAAGAAACATATTCAGTTTGGGTTTGTTGGCAGCGGTACTGTTTACCGGCAATGCATGCAAGGATGTCTTGGAACGCCCTGTGCAATTTGAGGTCACGGTCGCTGCATCCGAAGAGGGAAAACTTGAGCAAGTGGATGCCCATACCTACCGCATCCCCTTGGGTAGTGAGCTGCAGTTCTTCTTTGGCGGAGAACCCGACTTTATCTCCTTGCAGTACAACAATTTCAATGAAGCAGATGCCGCCTTGTCGTTTGACCAGTTGGTCAGTATGAACGACAATCAGGACAATATGCAACTCTATGTGTCCAAGCAGAAACTGACATTGACTAAAACGGATATCCATGCCGATTCGTTGCGTATCCGAAACCATGCGTGGACAGACATCTCTGACCTTGTCAGTTGGCCTTCGAAGAAGAACGAGACGACCAGCACTACGATTGATATGAATGACTATCGCGGAGACTCTGTCGTGTTTGCGTTCTGCTACCATGCGAGCGGCAACAAGCAGCCGATGTTCTCCGTATCCAATTTTGCCTTTACCTATCGCACTATCAAGGACGGTAAGGTGTTCAAGACTTTACCTGCGTCATCTATGGTATGGCAGCCTTTCGATATGGAGCAGCAGGACGATTCTTTGGCGTATGTGTCCACCAATCCCGATGAGAAAGCGATGGGTGTGTGGGATGTATCGTTCAAGAACGAGGACAAGACGGCGTTTATGATTCGTCAGGGTGTGGTTAGCAAGATGCCTAATGAGGACTGGCTTATCTCTGCGCCTGTCTATATCCCCCGTGGCAAGGACGATGCTATCAAGACGGTGGCTATCAAGAACTACTATCTGGCTATCACGGACTATCAGTTTACGTTCACGGAAGCAGGGGAATACACGCTGACCTTTATTGCTACCAATGCGAACTACAAGTACGAGGAACGTACTACGCAAACCTTTAAGTTTATAGTATATGAATAAGACCCTGTTAGGTTTTGTGCTATCGCTCGCCACCTTGACGGGTGTAGCGCAAAACTATACGTTCGAGCAGAACCATACGAATTGGTCGGCGCAGCAAGGCACGCTTGCGCTTTCTTCTGCGCATTACAAGGAGGGCACACATAGTCTGGAATGGACTACCAAGGGCAAGTCCACCTTGATTGTCTCGGGATTCACCCAATATACCCTTAGCAAGAGCAATGCTTGCTTTATGCAAATCTATTTGCCCGAGGCAACAGGCGACGACCTGAAAGTTGAGTTCCTCAATGGCACTTCGGTGAAGCGTACGGCAAACTTTGTGTGCAACTACGAGGGTTGGCGTGAGTTCTCGCGTGCTTACACCGAGTATGCTACCAAGACGGCAGACCGCATTACGGCTGTTCGTTTCACTCTTACACCTCGCGATATGACTGCTACGCGCTGTATCTATTTCGATGATGTGCAACTGAATGCCGCGGTGGATGCCAATCGCGTGCCTGGCACGCAGTGGGTGAAAGATGTAGCATATCTGACGGTCAACACTACGCCGCTTGCGCTCTATGCCAACGAGATTGATTTACCAGTCTCAACGCCCACAGCACAGGAGTTGGCAGATTTGGCTATCCTCCGCCAGCGTCTCACGCCAGAGTTGACCTACAATGCTTCTACGGGCTTGGCAGCCAAGAATTGGGTGAAAAACAATATCTCTGTTGAGCGTGATGCAGAGGGCAATGTGCTGGGTAGTACGGTTATCAACACTTCTGCTGCTGCGTTGGAGGACAATGGCGCGCAGACCATAGCAGAGCGTTTGCAGGCATTGGCAGCAGGCAAACTCAACGGAAAAGACGGTTTTTCTGAAGCCTTTGCCGACTATCTGGATGTGCTGTTGGACCAAGGCTTTGCCGAAGGAGGCAATATCGTGTTTGCAAGCAATAGTTACACCGTCCCTCGCGCGTTTATTCCTTGTTTGATGAATATATTGCCTGCTTGTTCGGATAGGCAGAAAGAGGGTGTGTTGTCGCTCATCAAGTGGGTGTCTTACTATGGTGCATGCCATTTCTCGGAGGAGACCTATCTGAGCAATATCAACTCCGACGTGGTATATCTGTTCTTGCCTTTCATGCAGACGGTTGCAGCCCTGCATCCAGACGATGCCGTTGCCGTGCGCGACTTGCGTATCGTGCAGCGTTTTATGGAGCGTAATACGGAATATGTGCCAGGGGGAGGCGATATGCTCAAATCGGATGGTACGGGCTTTCACCACAATACCCACTACAACAACTATATGTATGCCTACCAGTCGTTTGCCGATGCCGTCTATGATTTTCGTGATACGCAATTCCAGATTAGCGAAGAGGCGTACGCCCGTTTTGCACGTGCCTTGCAGTCGGAGTATATTATGGCGACGCCTATGGTTTCTGGTTCGGCAGACACTCGTTTCTTTGCCAATTCCCTCTGCGGACGCAACCCGTTTAATTCGGGCAGTAAGTTGGCGTTTTCGCGCACGCGTCTGCGCAGTTTCGTAACGGCTTGTCCTTACCCTGAGTTGCAGGCGGAGTTGAAGCAACTCTACAATGCCTGTTTCCCGGGCAATGCGAATTTTGCGGATGTGGAAGCCTTGCCTATGGATGGTGTATATCAGTTCAATTATAGCCCTATCGCTGTGGTGCGAAAGGGCAATTGGGTGGCTACTATGCGTGCGCCAACGAGCAAGTTCTGGGGTGCGGAGATATACTCGGGTGCGAATCGTTTTGGTCGCTACCAGAGCCATGGTTCGTTGGAGGTGATGTATGGTGGTCGCGACTTGGCGGCCAGCGGCTATCCCACCAACGGCACGGGCGCTGGCTGGGACTGGAATGTCTGCCCTGGCACTACCACCGTACATTATACCGATTGGAAAGAGATGATGCCTGACGGCAATACTACGGCTCGTTTCGACCAGTTTAGCAACGGCACTAATTTTGCGGGTGCGTTGGCAGCCGACAGTATAGGTATCTTTGCTGCCAACCTCAGTCAGACCGACAAGTGGGGTAGCCAGCGTTTCACACCCACCAACCTCACGGCACACAAGTCGGTATTTATCTTTGACAGCATTATGGTGGCTATTGGTACGGACATCCATTCTTCGGGTACGTATAGCGACGATCGCATCACGGCGACCAACCTGTTCCAAACCGTCATTTCCAATGCCAATGTGAACCCGCTGACGGTAAACGGCACAGTGATTTCGGAGAGTAGCGAACAAGTGTTGCCTGCTACCACGGGCAATTGGCTACTTGCGCCTACCTCTACGGGCTATTGGTTACCCAAGTCCGTAAGCAATGTCAAGGTGGTGTATGGTGCGCAGACCACGCCCTCCAACAAGACCAATGCCACTACGGCTACCTTGACCGTAGCGAAAGCCTATATCAACCACGGCAGCAAGTGCAATGGCGCGCAGTACCGGTTTGTGGTCGTTCCCGCAACCAACGCGGAGCAGATGGCGGCTTGGGCAAAGCGTTTTGAGGACGGCACGGCTTTCGCTGTCTTGCAGCAGGACAGCAAACTCCACGCCGTAGAGCGTGGCAACACGATAGGCTATGCGTTCTATGAGGCAGCCGAAGGGATGGCATACGGTATCGTACGGGCTACCACCCACCAGCATCTGCTTTTGGATACCTATGATATGGAGAACAGCACCCATCATTTTGCCGCTTGCAACCCCAATTTAGAGCCAAAGGACGACGCTACCTATGGTTGGATGGCTACGCCAACCACCACCGTGCTGACCTTGGAAGGGGAATGGATGGCAGACGAGCGTGTGGACAATGTGTCGTTTGCTGCACCCGAGAAGGGTATGACGGAGGTCGCTATCCGTTTTGAAGAGGGCGAGCCGCTCTATTTTAATGCAGTGCCCTACAATCCATCGGGCGTAAGCAATCAGGTTAAGGACAGTCATGATGGCAAGGTGCAGAAAATAGTACGCGACGGTCATGTGTATCTCACACGCTATGGAAAGACATATAGTATGTTGGGGATAGCAGTAACGGCACCGTAACTATGACATGTAGAAAACGAATTTATAGAACATACCTTAATAGTAATAGTACGACAAATATGATAACTACGTATTGCAGACATTTTTCATTCGTTGCCTTATGCAGCGCAGTTGCCGTCATCATGGCGGGATGTGAACCTAAACCAGCGTACGACAAAGCGCATATCCTGGAAGTGGCGGAAGCGCAGGTTGACCACCAGATCGCGCTTGTCGAAGAAGACCAGATACAAGTGCTAAATCCCCGTTCGGTGCTTAATGGGGTGATACAATACATCCCTATCGACGATTGGTGTTCGGGTTTTTTCCCTGGCATTGTGTGGGAGATGTACCGCCTCACAGGCGATGCGAAATACTTGCCTTATGCCGAGCGTTATACCTTGGCGTTGGATAGCATCAAGCATTTGAAGTGGCACCACGATGTGGGCTTTATGATGGATTGCTCCTATGGTCAGGCGTATGCGGCAACAGGCGATGCGGCGTATGCGGAGGTGCTTGTGGAGACGGCACGCTCGCTGGTTACGCGTTTCCGTCCTGCGGCGGGTGTCATCCAGTCTTGGGATGAGAACCGTGGCTGGCAAGGTGAGCGTGGCTGGCAGTGTCCTACGATTATCGACAATATGATGAATCTGGAGTTGTTGTTCAAGGCGACCCAAATCAGTGGCGACTCTACTTTCTGGCGTATCGCTGTGAGCCATGCCGACACCACGATGAAATACCATTTCCGTCCTGATTACAGTTGCTACCACGTAGTGGACTACAATAAAGTGGATGGCGGCATACGGGGGTGCTGTACGGCACAAGGTTATGCCGATGCGTCCACGTGGGCGCGTGGTGAGGCGTGGGCATTGTACGGTTACGGTATCTGCTACTACTACACGCGCGACCCGCGCTATTTGGAGCAGTGCAAACATGTCTATGACTTTATATTCAATCATCCCCGTCTTCCCGAAGACTTGGTGCCCTATTGGGACTACGATGACCCTACTATACCCAATGCACCGCGTGATGCATCTGCTGCGGCTATCACGGCATCGGCACTGTATCTGTTGGGCGAGTGGATACCTGCGTACCGTGCTACGGCAGACAGAATCATGGCATCGCTTTCTTCGCCTGCCTACTTGGCATTGGTGGGAACAAACGGCAATTTCCTCTTGATGCACTCAGTAGGTGCATTGCCTTTCGGTGGCGAGATAGATGTGCCTATCAATTACGCAGACTACTATTTCTTGGAGGCACTCTTGCGTGCCGAAGGAAAAGATTTACCTTAACTACTGACAAGACGCCCAATGGCATTCTATTTGCATGCTATTGGGCGTAGTGTATGCATAGAATATCGCAACCGCTTCCTGCTGTCCTTCCGTGTCCCGTAGCCGACAAGTAGCCGACAAGTAGCGGACAAGTAGCGGACAAGTAGCGGACAAGTAGCCGTCAAGTAGCCGACAAGTAGCCGACAAGTAGCCGACAACTGTTAGGATATGGTTACTGTTTACCCCTTGTTTGTGCTTAAATAGACAGAAACGAAAAGAAGAAGTATTAAAATTTATTCCCGTTGTCCTCAAAGTGTCCCAAATGTTCCACGAGCGGTCAGGTAGCGGTCAGGTGTAGGTCAGGTCGGGATCATGTAACGGATTGTTCCACGGTATATAGTGCCTGTTTTATTATTATTTTTTAGGACATTATTGACAATGATGGATACGATAAAAAACGATTTTCATTCAGTGAATAGAAGTATGAAATATATGCTTTGTGCATTATGCTGCGTGCTTAGCAGCATAGCGTATGCCGAGTTCAATCATCCTGATATCCTTAGTTTTGAGCAGGGCGTAGCCCCCGTAGTAGCCTCCAAGGGGGCACGGGTATCCATTAGTGATGCCCATTACAAACACGGCAGCCGTTCCTTGCAGTGGAAATGGACAAGGCAGGGTACGTATCTCTCTGTCAAACAGCCTATCGCTTACGAACATCACAAGACCGTTAATACCGACAATAGCGTCTATACCTTTGTTTTCTGGATGTACTTGGAGCAGGCATTGGACGAGCCTATCCGCTTTGAGTTTTTGAAAGGCGGGCAGGTATGTTGCTATTTCGACTATGGCACGCAGTTCACAGGTTGGCGCGGTGCATGGCTGGCGTTCCGCCGCGATATGCAGGGCAGTCCCGAGGAGGGTATGGACGAACTGCGCATCTATGCGCCCAAGGACAGCAAGAAAGGACAGGTCTTTTTCGACCATATTATCCTCTCCTCTTTGCAGGACGTGCGGCAGCATACGGCAGATTTCCAGGCGCCTTATATCAATCCCCGTACGGATAACCACTGGTTGGTGCTGTTGCGCTCGTGGCAGAATACCTTTACCTTGCCCTTGCCCGAGCAGATAAGCAAGAAGCAGCAAAGGGACATCGCACGTATCCAGCAGCGTATGGAGAAGCAGGTGCTTTCTGCCTCTTCGGCTACGATGGAGGATTTGCGGGCGCGCTATGCCGTGTACCACCTTGGTGCGAAAGCAGGACTGCCCGTGTTCTTCGAGCGGTATGGCGAAACCTACGACCACTATGACCATACCACCACCTATACCGTGAAGATGGGCGATATGGGTTTGCAGAAAGCCAACCAACTGCTGTACGACATTGCCGTGGCCTATCGTCAGGATACCGTAGCCGCGAACCGCGCGGAATTGCGCGAGATGTTCGTTGCTATGGCACGTCATATGTTCGACCAAGGTTTTCAGGCAGGCAGTGCGATGGGTACACTACACCATTTGGGATACAGTATGCGCAATTTCTACCGCTCGCTCTATCTGATGCGTGATGTGCTGTACGAGGCTGGATTGCAGGAGACGGCGCAGCAGGCAATGGAGTGGTTCAGCGGTGTGGGCGAAGTGAAAGTGCTACCCAAGGTGCCTGGTATGGATATCGATGCCTTCAATACGAGTCTGGAAGGACGCTTGTTGAGTATATTGATGATACGGGATGCGCGTGAGCAGGTACGCTATTTAGACGCTTTCTCCCGTTGGGTGGACAATGGTTTCCGATATAGCGATGGCTTGAGCGGTAGTTTCAAGCCCGACGGCACGATATTCCACCATTGCAACCACTACCCTGCGTATGCAGTAGGTGGATTGACGGGAGCGGTCAATGTCACGTGGCTGTTCCATGGTACGGAATGGGCAATCAGCCAGGAGAGCCACGAGATACTGAAACAATCCCTGTTGCGTATGCGACTGTATTGCAATCTGACCACGTGGCCCATCTCTCTCTCGGGACGTCACCCCGATGGCAAAGGCAAGTTGATTCCACGCCATTATAAACTGTTGGCGCAGTGTGGCAGTCCTGACGGCACAGAGAAGTTGGATACCACGCTCTATGCCGCTTTCCTGCGTCTGACGGGCAAACCCGAAGAGAAGGGTATTGCTGCCGAGAAAGCCCCCGAGGGTGCATGGTCGTTCCCTTATTCCTGCTTGCAGGTGCAACGTCGCGATGAGTGGATGGTGGCTATCAAAGGGCATAGCCGCTATATATGGAACACCGAGACCTACCAAGGCTGCAACCTCTATGGACGTTATCTTAACTATGGCAATATACAGATACTCGGTAGCGGCAATCCAATCTCTACCTTTGGTTCTGGCTATCGCCAGGAGGGCTGGGACTGGAATCGTTGGCCAGGTACGACATCGCTTATTCTTCCCATAGACTCTCTGCTGTGCCGTATCAACAACTTGGACGCGAACTCAGGCTTTGAGGAAATGCTCCAAAGCGACGAATCGTTCTGCAACGGACTCTCTGCGGAGCGCAATGGCATATGGGGTATGAAACTGCATAGCCACGACAAGTATGACGGCACCTTGCGCGCCCGTAAGTCGGTGTTCTGTTTCGACAACCGTATCATCTGCTTGGGTACGAATATCGAGTGCGCACAAGACGCCCCTGTGGAGACTACGCTGTTCCAGGTGGCAGCACAGGCGGAGGGAACGATGCCTCCTGTGGCAGTAGGCGTTCCGTGTGGCAAGACAAGGCTTGCCGACGGCTATGGCAACTATTACTATACCGCAGACTCTTTGCGTGTCGTAGAAGGTATGCAGCACTCGCGCCACGAGGAGACGATGGCGCCTACGGAAGGTCGTTTCCGTACCGCCTCTATCGTACATGGCGTGCAGCCGCGGCAGGCAACCTACGAATATATGGTATGGGTACAGCCCACACAGGAGGAACTGATGGGCGACAGTGTGGCTCAGTCGTATGAGGTGTTGCGCGCCGACTCGGCAGCACATATCGTGCGCGACAAGGTGTCGGGTATGACAGGCTATGTGCTGTTTGAGCCGAATGCTGCCTTGGGCAACAGCGCACCGTGTTTGGTCATCACGTATCCTACGGAGAAGGGACTGGTGGTCACGGTGTCCGACCCTGATTTGCATCTGTACGAAGGCGCGTCGGATGAGACCTATGACGAATACGGCAAGCGCAAAGAACGTATTATCTATTCGTACCCATGGAACGGCGATCCGTCTGCGCCCTCGGAGATACGATTGACCATAGAGGGTGATACGATGGTATTTCCTTGTCAGCACGGTATGGCAAGCAAAGTTATATATGTTATATGAGCCGGTTGCGTAGCGTTATATATGCCGTTCTGTGGCTGTTTCCCTGCGTGGGGGTATCAGCATCCGACTACTATTTCCGCCATATAGGTATGGCAGAGGGATTGCCGCAGATGTCTGTCTCGGATGTGTATCAGGATGCGGAGG